>Ga0233438_10000019_pt1 | contig 240607 bp, 233 predicted proteins | sample SI_123_September_FD_182720 | JGI IMG/M metagenome (GOLD analysis project Ga0233438, IMG submission 182720) | Seawater microbial communities from Saanich Inlet, British Columbia, Canada - SI_123_September2016_10_MG | ecosystem: Environmental > Aquatic > Marine > Inlet | place: Canada: British... | reverse complement strand
TGTGGGCCCGATCGGCTTTTTGCCTGGGTCGAAGACCTTGCTGTGTACCCGCAGTGGATGCGCCTTGTGCATCACGTCGGACCGGTTACCGAGGCTGAGGGATTGCCTGCATGGCAGGTGGAGCTGCGCGCCGAGGTCGGACCGTTTGCTCGATCGAAGGTGTTGCGCATGGTCCGAACCGAGCACGACCTGCCTCACCGAGTGACGTTCGAGCGCAGGGAGCTCGACGGTCGACAACACTCACCTTGGACCCTGCGCGCCACGGTTGACGGCGAGACGGGGTCAGGTGGCGATGCGTCCACCTTGACGATGGAATTGCGGTATGGCGGAAGTCTGTGGAGCGGAGCGGTCCTCCAGCGTGTGCTCGATGATGCCGTCCGACGGGGGAGCGAACGACTGATCGGCCTCGTCAGTGACGAGCCCACGCGCTGAATCGGCCTGAGGCTCGCCGTTCCAAGGCGAGCGGGAGTCCGAAGCAGTCACTCAACGATTCGGCCGTCAGCGTCGAGGCGATTGGTCCAGACGCCAACTCGTTGCCACCTGCGAGCAGCAAGACATGGGTGATGCCCGGCGGGATCTCGTCAACGTGGTGAGTGACGATGACGAGCGGTGCTGCGGCGGCATCGGTAGCGAGCGCGCCAAGCGCCCTGACCAACTGCTCGCGACCGCCCAGGTCGAGGCGCGCCGACGGTTCATCGAGCAGCACGACAGCGGGGTCGTTCATCAGTGCGCGGGCGAGCAACACACGCTGTTGCTCACCCGATGAGAGTGTGCCGAACGTCCGGTCGGAAAACCGTTCGACGCCCATCTGAGCGAGACAGAAGCCGGCCCGATCGGTGTCCGCGTCGTCGTAGCGATGCCACCAGGGCTCGAGGGCAGCGAACTTGGCGGTTCGGACGACATCGATCACTGCGAGTTCTGGGCGCAACTGGTCAGCGAGGGCCGCAGAGGCATAGCCCACGCTGCGGCGGAGGGTTCGGACATCGGTTTGGCCTAGCCGTTGACCGAGGACGTCGACCGTTCCCGACGTCGGATGGTCGTACAGCGCCATGATGCGCATGAGGCTGGTCTTGCCCGATCCGTTCGCGCCCAGGATTACCCAACGTTGATCCCGTTCAACTCTTGAGTTGATCTTGCCGATGACATCAGTGCCATCCCGATGCAGGTGCACATCGCGCAACTCCAGAGCAGGAGGAGGTGGTGATGCCTTTGATGTCGAGTTCACGTCCTCCATGCCATCCATCATGCCCGTAACTGCATCGCACATCCGCTCCCGCCGCGGGAGATTGCGCGCTCGGGGTGCCCGTCATCAAACCGCAATGTCCAGTACAGTTGCGCCTCGTATGACCGGACGAAGGATCGCAGCGTTGCTCGCGATTGTCGTCACATCCGTTGCATCGATCGTTCCGGTGGCGGCTATGGCGCAGACCGACGAAGCTGCTGCGGAACGGGCCGCGCGGGAGATCCAAGAGGCTCGCAACCAAGCCAACGAAGCCGCCGAGGCGTTCTTCCAGGCCGAATCTGATCTCGATGTACTGCAGGACGAAGTCGGAGGGCTCGAACGAGAGACTGATCAACTGCAAGCCATTGTTGATCGGCTGCGCCGCGACGTCGAGTCGGTCGCTGTGTCGCGGTTCATCTCCAGCGGTGCGTCTGGTATTCCGTTGCTCACCGGTATTCAGGCCCCCCAAGATCAGGTACAGGCCGAAGTATTCGTTGACGTCTTGACCAACTCGGGCGCAGACGTGCTCGACGCGTACGACATCGCGCAAAAGCAACTGGTCACCAGCCAATCCGAACTGGCCGACCGCAAACGGGATATCGAGGCGCAGCAAGCGGTCTTTGTCGCCCTGCAAGAGCAAGCGGAGGACGAAGTGGCCCGCCTTCGAGCGTTCGAAGAGGAACGCTTGCAAGACGAAGCAGTGCAGCGCGCACTTGCCGCCCGGATCGCCGCTGATCGCGTTCAACTGGAGGAGCAAGCGCGCCGTGAAGCCGAAGCAGCAGCCCGCGCGATTCCCGACCCTGTCGTCGACCTGTCGACCACGACGCTGGTCGCACCGTCGCCCACGGTGCCAGGCGCACTCGCCACGAATGATGCCGAGGTGCGTGACGTCACGACAACGCCTGCCGAGACTGCGCCTTCGACCACCGAAGTCCCCACCAACGATGGCGCGTCAGGCGGCACGAGCGGTGGTCGAACGGGTGTCGGCGGGAGTGGCAGCAACGCCCGCCCCATCGACACTGGCGCTGGCTATCTCGACAACATCATCTGCCCGATGCCGGGTTCGGCATTCGCTGACACTTGGGGCGCACCCCGCTCTGGTGGGCGGAGCCACCAGGGCGTCGACATGATTGCGCCTCGTGGCATCCCGATCTATGCGGTCACCAGTGGCTTCGCCACGTTCAAGACCAATCGGCTGGGCGGCAACGCGGTGTCGCTCCTCGGCGGCAACGGCAATCGCTACTACTACGCCCACCTCGACAGCTACGTGGGCGAGAGCCGGATCGTTTTCCAGGGCGATGTCATCGGATACAACGGGGACACCGGCAATGCTCGGTTCAGTACACCCCACCTGCACTTCGAGATTCGGCCAGGCGGCGGTCTCCCCACAAATCCGTACCCCACGGTGCGCGCCGCTGGCTGCTGATCTGCCAGGCTCGCTCGGATGACGAGCGAGTCCGACGTTCTCGGTCAACTGCTGAGCAACGAGCTTGGCACACCGATCGCCGACCTGACCCGGTTGTCGGGTGGCGCCTCTCGTGAGACCTGGCGGTTCACCGCCGATGGCCAGCAGCTGGTTGTCCAGCTGCAGCGTGCTGGTGACATTCGAGACATGATGGTCGAGGCCGCAGTCGTCGCAGCAGCCGGTGCGTCCGGCGTGCCGGTGCCGGCCATGGTGGCGTCGGGTCGGCGCGATGACGGCGGAGCGTTCATGATCGTCGAGGCGATTTCCGGCGAGACGATTGCGCGCAAGATTCAGCGCGACGACGAGTTCGCCGACGCTCGAAGCAGCTTTGCTGAGCGGTGTGGTGCTGCGCTGGCCCAGATCCACTCTGTCGACCCCGACGACATCGACGGGCTTGATGATCCTGACCAAATCGAGCACTACACCGCTGTGTTCGATGAACTCGGCGAGCCGCACCCGGTGTTCGAGTTCACCCGCAACTGGCTCCTCGAACATCGACCTGCCGAGACTCGGCGCAGCCTTGTGCACGGCGACTTTCGGCTCGGCAACCTGATCGTCGGTCCCGGAGGGCTCAGCGCGATCATCGATTGGGAGCTCGCTCACATCGGAGACCCGATGGAAGATCTTGGGTGGCTGTGCGTCAAGGCGTGGCGATTCGGCGGGGCGGACCCGGTGGGTGGTATCGGCACACGCGCTGATCTGTTCGCGGCGTACGAGGCAGCGGGGGGTGGAACCGTCGACGCCGACGCCGTCCGTTGGTGGGAGGTGCTCGGCACGTGGAAGTGGGGGATCATGTGCGCACTCCAGGCCAACGCGCACCGCTCTGGCGCCGTGCGCAGCCACGAGCTGGCTGCAATTGGCCGACGCGTGTGCGAAAACGAGTTTGACCTCCTTGACCCGGGCGGCCTCGATCTGTTCGGTTTGTCAGGGATCGGGCTCAGCGTTGCCGACGTTCCGGTGCGGTCGGGCGCAACGGCGGATGGCGGACCGCACGACGTGCCGACGTCGGCGGAATTGGTCGAGGCAGTGCGCGAATGGATCGAGCGTGATGTGCTCACGTCAGTCGCAGGGCATCTCCGCTTTCACAGCAGAGTGGCGGTGAATGTGTTGTCGATGGTCGAGCGAGAGATGTTGCTGGGCGGAGCTCAGGCGGTGGCCCACGAAGAGCGACTCGACGCGCTGGGCGTACGCAGCGAGGCTGATCTTGCAGCGCTGATCCGTTCCGGTGCCGCGGCACACCGTCAAGCTGAGATCGGTGCAGTGCTCTTCGAGTCTGTTGTCGACAAGCTCCGCGTCGCCAACCCCAAGTACCTCGACTGACTGGCGCCCATCGCTTGAGTTCGCGTGCACATCTTGCGCGCCCCGGTATGCCCCGATGGTAGGGGAAGGTGTTCAGACCTTGGGGGTAATGGTGACTGGCTGGCCGGCGGCAAGTTGACCGCAGGCCGCATCGATGTCCGTGCCGCGGTTCTGCCGCACGGTGGCGTTGGCGCCAAATTCCTCGAGCGCATCACGGAACGCGTAGACCTTCTTCAATGGTGTCCCCATGGTCGGATAACCGGGCGTCGGGTTGAGCGGAATCAGATTGACGTGCGCATGTGGCTGCAGTCGGCGACACAGTGCAGCGAGTTCTCGGGCGTCGCTGGTGCGGTCGTTGACCCCATCGATCATGGCCCACTCGAAACTCACCCGACGGTTCTTGACTTGCAGGTATTCGCTGCATGCCTCGATGAGGTCGTCGATCGGATAGCGCTTGTTGATCGGCACCATCTCGGTCCGGAGTTCGTCGTTGGCTGCGTGCAACGACACGGCGAGGTTCACCGGTAGCGGCAAGTCCTTCAACGCCCGGATACCGGGGATCAAGCCAACAGTGGAGATTGTGATGTGTCGGGCCGACAAACCGATGTCGCCATGAATGCGCTCGACTGACTTCCAGACCGGCGTGAGGTTGGCCATCGGTTCGCCCATGCCCATGAACACGATGTTGCTCACGCGGCGATCGGCCTGCTTGGCTCGCTGCGCGGCCCTGACGACCTGCTCGACGATCTCGCCGACGGTCAGGTGCCGAGTGAATCCGGCCTGCCCGGTGGCGCAGAATCCGCACGCCATGGCGCAGCCGGCCTGGCTGCTCACGCAGACCGTTGCCCGGTCGGGATACAGCATGAGCACGGTCTCGACTCGGCTGCCGCCGTCGAGTTCCCACAAGAACTTCACTGTGTCGCCGGTCTCGTCGACCGACTCGGTCACCGGAGTGAGTGCGGTTGGCAACTCATCATCGAGTCGCTGGCGCAGCTTCTTGGGCAGATTGGTGATGTCGGCTGGGTCGGCGAGTTGGGTGTACAGACCGTCCCAGAGTTGATCCAGCCGGTAGCGCGGTTCACCGTCGAGGTGCTCGGCAAGCGCTTCGCGCGTTACGTCATATCGAGTCGGTCCGGGCACTCGGTCACGCTATCCGTGGTGCGACGACGAGTTGGTGCCAGGCACCCTGTCGTCTTTGAGTGCAGTTGGTCAGGTGAGATGCGGTACAGCGAGGCGCTCGTATTCCGCCATGCGGGCGCGGACGACGTCGAGGCTCGAGGTCCAGAACGCCTCGTCGGTGACGTCGAGGTCGAATGCCTCGCCGAGCTGCTCAGCGGTGTCCATGCCGACTCGAGACAGCAGGGTGTCGTAGCCGGACCGGAACCGTTCGGGGTCTGCCTGATACCGGGCAAACAGGCCGAGCCCGAAGAGGAGCCCATACGTGTAAGGCCAGTTGTAGAAGTGGGAGCCGTAGTAGTGCGGCTTGAGGAGCCACATGTATGGGTGCGCTGTGGCCCGATCGATGCCGTCGCCGTAGGCAGAGAGTTGCGCCTCGTTCATCAGTTCACAGAGTTCGGCGGCGCTCAACGTACGGCGCTGGCGGCGGGCGAATACTTCGGTCTCGAACAGGAAGCGCGAGCGGATGTCGACGACGACTTGGTTCGTCCCTTGCAGGTCGACGTCGAGCAACGCCAAACGTTCGTCGCCTTCAAGTCGGGCGAGGCCAGCTTCGACCACCAGCGTCTCGCAGAAGATGCTGGCCGTCTCGGCGAGCGCCATCGGAAGTCGGCGTTGCAGCGCTGTTCTGCCCGCAAGCGTGGAGTTGTGGTAAGCGTGGCCAAGTTCGTGGGCGGTCGTTTGTGCTGATTCCGTCGACCCTGACCAATTGAGCATCACGAGGGATCGGTCGCCCCCGAACGACATGCAGAACGCTCCGCCCTGCTTGCCGTCGCGTGGCGCAGCATCGATCCATTCATCGGTCAGCGCGCGATCGACGAGTCCGGCGAGCGATGGGCTGTACTCGGTGAAGGCGTTGCGCACGATGCCGATGCCTTCGTCCCACGTCACCGCACTCGAGACAAACGGAAGTGGAGCCACAAGGTCCCACCAGGGCAGGCCGCGCTCGGCAGTGTGGCCGTGCAGCTGTGCTTTGACGCGCATCCAGCGTTGGAAGTCAGGTAGCGACGCAGTGACCGCAGCGTGCATCGCATCGAACGTGGTCCGGCTCACGCTGTTGGCAAAACACGACGCATCGAGCGGCGACGCCCAGTTGCGTCGACGGTTGATGATGTTGGCCTCGCCCTTGATGGCGTTCATCGCCGCGGCGACGGGAACTTCAATGGTGGGCCATGCCTGCATCTCGGCGTCGTAGGCAGCCTCGCGGACGATGGGGTCGGCATCCGTGCCGAGGCCACGAACCGCTGGCATCGGCAACTTCGCAGGGCCGTCAGGGAGCGCGACCGATGCGGTGAGCTGGGAGGTGACGTCGCTTTGCAGCCGTCCCCAAGCGCTTGAGCCGGTCGTGCTCAGCGCCGCGTATAGGTGTTCTTCGGCCTCCGGCATCTGGTGTGCCGCGCGTTCGGCAAAACGTTGGAGCGGGCCGAGGTGTTCGCGTGCTTCGGCACTCACGTTGGCAATCTCGTCAGCGCCCAACGCGGCGACCCAATCTGCAAGGCGGGCGAGCAGCGGTCGCAGCGATGATCCGGTCGTGTTGATTTCGCTCATCACCGCCTGGGCATGCTCGTGGCGCGAGTCGGTCGACACGATTGAGTACACGTATGCATCGAGCAGGTTGAGTGCGTCAGACACCCGGTTGAACTCAGCGATTGCCCGGTCGGCCTTGTCGCCGTCTGCTGGCTCGATGCTGCGCTCGGTCGAGCGGATGTCGAGTTCGTCGAACAGGACCGCCAGCCGTTCGACGTCAGCGCCGACGAGTTCGAGTGCGTCTGTGAAGGATCTTGCGTCGAGCGATTCGTGCACGTCGGTGACGTTCCAACGCGGGAGTGCCTGGTTGTTGCTCGCCGTCATATCAGCGGTTGCCGCTGCTCTCGAGGACGAATTGGTTGGACGGTGCGACCTCGTTCACAAACGCTGCGTTGGTGGCCGACACCGAGAAGCCGAGCCGCTCGTACATCGACACTGCTGCAGTGTTGTCGGCATCGACGTAGAGCAGTGCGGTGCTGATGCCCATGTCGCTGAGATGTTCGAGCCCAGCGAGGGTGAGTTGCTTGCCGAGGCCACGCCCGTGAAAGTCGGGATCGACCGCAATCACGTAGATCTCGCCGACCTCTGGTTCGGTTTCGGTCGCTGGATGGACCTTCGTCCAACAGAACGCAGCCATCTGGCCGTCGACGTCGTGGACGCGGAATCCAGCCGGGTCGAACCACTCTTCGCCCTGACGTTGGCAGAACGTCTCGAGCGTCCAACCGCCTTGCTCCCCATGGCCCGCAAATGCACGGTTGTTGACCGACAGCCAACTGTCGTCGTCGATACCTGGAACAAAATCACGAGTTGCCGCCGTGACAGCGATACCGGTGGGCAACGGGCGGCGCATCTGATGGAGCGTGCGCCCGACACGCATACCGGCGTCGCCAGCAAGCTGGCGGTGCATCGACGTGGGTTCGTAAACCCACCAGTTGACGTTCCCGCCCCCGTCGGAAGCGATGACCTCGATGGCGGAGTCGATCAGCTCAGGGCCGATCGTGGCCATCTCGTATCGGTGGTGCGGATGGACCACCAGCTCGAACGCGTAGGAGTCGTTACCCCGCGACACTTGGGCGTACGCAACCGGATGATCGTGGCCTGGCTCCGATGCAAGCAGCCCGGCGAACCCGTTGTGGCCGCCATTGACGAGGTCGAGGTAGAGGTGATCGGACAGCGGCCGCCGTCCATCGGCGCGCGCTGCAGCGTCGAGCAGCTCGTTCACCGTGGCGATGTCATCATCTTCCATCTGACGTTTGATCTCAAGACATCGCACGGGGCCAGGTTACCGGTCCAGCTTCCTGCCCTTTTGCCCGGGCGGAGCCGTCCAGTTGGACCCTCGGCCCGGAGGGGAGTACGATCTTTCCTGCAAACAAGGTTCCCGCCAACCTGTTTGCCGCGAGTGTCGGGCATCCGCCGCCTGACCTCGCCGAACGACGGCCCCTTCCGAGGGGTCGTCGTTTCGTTTTCAGCTGACTTGGCGAATGGCGCGCTGCAGGGTGCGCTCGGCGGAGCGAAGTTGGCGCTCCGCTTCGTGGATTGCCCCGACGATGTCGTCGCGCTCGGTACCGACGAACGGCTCGGCGAGACCAGCTACCCGTTCGCGGTAGCGGCCGACGTTGTCGGCAATGGTCGAGAGTTCCGACGACGTGCGTTCGAGTGAGGCAGCCACGCTCCGACGCTATCGGCGGGCGAAACGACCGAAACGATCCCGAGAGCTGGGCCTCTCCGTCGGTACCCTTCAGCTGCGTGATTCCTGTTCGCGACGACCTCCGTGCCCTCGAGGGCTATCACTCGGCCCAGGTCGACGTTCGTGTCCGGTTGAACACCAACGAGTCACCGACACCGCCACCTGACGCGTTCCGCGAAGCCGTCGCCGCGGAGGTCTCGAAAGTCGAATGGCATCGATATCCGGACCGCGCAGCGATGGCGTTGCGCGTCGCCATCGCTGAGAGCCACGGTGTCGATGCGGCACAGGTCTTCGTCGCAAACGGATCCAACGAGGTGCTCCAGACAGTCCTGCTTGCCTACGCGGGTCCCGGCCGCGTCGTCGCGACGTTCGAGCCGACGTACCAGATGCATGCACAGATCGCCCGCATCACCGGTGCCACCGTGGTGGAGGGCGAGCGCGCCGAGGATTTCACGCTTGACCCTGCCGAAGTCGAACGGGTTCTCACCGAGCACCAACCGCACGTCGTCTTTTTGACGTCTCCCAATAATCCCACCGGTCTCGTCGAGCCGGCCGATCGCGTACAGCAGCTCCTCGACTTCGCACCCGGCCTTGTCGTTGTCGATGAGGCCTACGCCCAGTTCGCCGACTGGACGGCACTCGATCTCGTTGACGAAGACACGCCGCTGGTGGTCACCCGCACGTTCTCTAAGACGTGGTCGATGGCGGGAGCGCGTCTCGGTTACCTCGTTGGTCCGACCTGGTTGGTCGCCGAGCTTGAGAAAGTGGTGCTTCCGTACCACCTCGACACGGTGAAGCAGATCGCTGGTCGGCTCGCGCTGCGTTATGTCGAGGACATGGATGATCGGGTCGCACAGATTGTTGCTGAGCGCGGGCGGATCAGTTCTGAACTCGAGGCTTTGGGCCTCACGGTGATTCCGAGTGGAGCGAATTTTGTCTTGTTTCGGCCTGACGGCCACGACGGCCGTGCGGTGTGGCAGGGCCTCGTCGACCGCAGCGTGTTGATTCGTGACTGTTCGGGCTGGCCGCGTCTGGCGAACTGCCTGCGCGTCACCGTTGGCACACGCGACGAAAACTCCGAATTCCTGAGTGCGCTCTCCGATGTACTCAGTGCTTCTACCGCTGACTTTCGCAGTCATCCCCAGACCGAACAGAATGGAGCCGACCGATGAGTCGCACCGCCAGCCGTAGCCGCTCGACCAAGGAGACATCGATCGAGGTTTCGATCGACCTCGACGGATCCGGCACGACCGACATTTCAACCGGCATTCCGTTCTACGACCACATGCTTGATCAGCTTGGCCGCCACGGCGGGTTCGATCTCAGAGTGCAGGCAGTCGGTGACTTACACATCGACACGCATCACACGGTCGAAGACGTGGCGATCACGCTCGGGGAGTGTTTCGCCGAAGCTCTGGGTGACAAAGCCGGCGTCCGACGTTTTGCAAGCGGCCGTTATCCGCTCGATGAGGCCCTGATCGACGTCGCGCTCGACCTTTCGGGCCGTCCGCATGTCGAGTGGCACGTCGACATGCCTGAGAGCCTGCCGCTCGGCGACCCTGCATTCGACCCGCAACTGGCAGAGCACATCGTCTCGTCGTTCGCCACGTCGGCTGGCATCACTCTGCACGTCGAGATGATCCGGGGGCGCAACACCCACCACGTCATCGAGGCAACCTTCAAGGGGTTGGCGCGCACGCTTCGTGACGCCGTTCGCATCGATGATGCAGGTGGGGTGCCGTCGACCAAGGGCGTGCTGTGACGGCCGCTGCTTCACCGGGCGGGGTGCGGCCGCTGGTCGCGGTACTCGACTACGGGATCGGCAATGTTCATTCGGCGCAAAAGGCACTCGAGCGAGGCGGCGCCGATGCGCGTTTGACCGCTGACCCCGAGGTCATCGCGGATGCCGACGGCGTGGTGCTGCCCGGTGTCGGGGCATTTGGCGCTTGTATGGACGCCCTGCGGTCGAGCGGTCTGGAACAGCCGGCGCTCGATGCGGTTGCGTCTGGGCGTCCGTTTCTTGGCATCTGTGTCGGTATGCAGATGCTGTTCAGCCAGTCTGAGGAAAACCCTGAAGCGCGTGGTCTTGGCGTCATCCCAGGAACGATTACGTGGATCCCGACCGAGCCGGTCGCTGGACCAAAGATCCCGCAGATGCAGTGGAATCGTCTTGACATCGTCGCTGCCGACCCGATGCTCGTCGGTCTCGGTGACGAGCCTTGGCTGTACTTCGTGCACTCACTGCACGGCGTGCCCGATGATCCGGCTGTTGTGGTCGCAACGGTCGAGTACGGGACCACGCTGAACGCCGCGTTCCGGCTTGACAACGTGTTTGCTGCTCAATTCCATCCAGAGAAGTCGAGCGCGCCCGGACTGGCGTTGCTGTCGAACTTCGTCGAGGTGTGCGCTCGATCCGCAGCAACATCGGCAGTACCGAGCAACGAGGTATCGGCATGATCGAGTTGTACCCGGCCATTGACCTGCTTGGAGGGCGCGTCGTCCGGCTCCGGCAGGGCGATTACGCCGATGAGACCGAGTACGGCACCGATCCGGTTGCGATGGCGCGCGGCTTCGCCGATGCCGGGACGCCGTGGATTCACGTTGTCGACCTCGACGCCGCGAAGTCGGGTGACCCCGTCAACCGGCCGGTCGTTGCGGCTATCGCTGCTGCAGTCCAGGGCACGAGCCGGGTGCAGACGGGCGGTGGCGTGCGTTCGGTCGACGATGCCCGTCAGCTCGCCGATGCCGGCGTGGCCCGCGTGGTCATGGGCTCGGCCGCGGTGCGCGACCCCGCCTTGGTTGCATTGGCCTCAGAGGTGGTGCCGGTCGCTGTCGGCCTCGACCATCGCAGCGGTGAACTTGCGGTGCACGGATGGACGAAGGGAAGTGGCGTCATGCTCGATGATGCGTACGAGCGCTTCCCAACGGCTGATGTCTTCGTCATCACCGACATCGGTCGCGACGGAATGCTCGAAGGACCGGACGTCGAGGGACTCACTCGCTCCGCAGAACTCGCCGGCGCGCCCGTCATTGCGTCCGGAGGGGTGTCGAGCCTCGCCGATATCGAGTTGTTGGCGGCAATTCCTGGACTCGGCGGTGTCATTACCGGCAAGGCGGTTTACGAGGGTCGCTTCACGGTGGCGGCAGGCCTGGCTGCATTGGCCCGGGCGCAAGGAGCCGACCGATGAAGGCGGCGCGCGTCATCCCATGTCTCGACGTGGCTGATGGCCGGGTCGTGAAGGGCACCAATTTCGTCGACCTACGTGACGCTGGCGACCCGGTCGAGCTCGCGGCCCGCTACGACCTCGAGGGTGCCGATGAGCTGGTGTTTCTCGACATCACTGCCTCGAGCGACAACCGTGAGACCACGATTGAAATGGTGCATCGCGTCGCCGAGCAGGTCTACATCCCGTTCACGGTCGGCGGTGGCATTCGAACGCTCGAAGACGCTCGACGCATGCTCCGTGCCGGTGCCGACAAAGTGAGCGTCAATACCGCAGCCGTGCAACGGCCAGAGCTGATCACTGAGATTGCAGCCGAGTTCGGCTCCCAATGTGTGGTGTGCGCCATCGACGCTCGTCGACGTCGCCCCGACGGCGATGTCAGCGGCCCCGCTCCCGAGGTACCGGCCGATGGCTGGGAGGTCTACCTGCACGGCGGGCGCACCCCGACCGGCATTGATGCGGTCGACTGGGCTGCAGAGGCGGTGCGGCTGGGTGCCGGTGAGTTGCTGCTCACGTCGATGGATCGTGATGGCACTCGCGAAGGCTTCGATCTCGACCTGACTCGAGCAATCGCTGATCGGGTCAACGTCCCACTCATCGCCAGCGGGGGAGTCGGCACGCTTGAACACCTGGCCGATGGCGTGACCCAGGGCGGCGCCGATGCTGTCTTGGCTGCGTCGATTTTTCACTTTCGTGAGCACACGGTTGCCGAAGCCAAAGACGTGATGACCGCCGCCGGCATCACCGTGCGCCCCGCCGGCGTCTGAGCCCGTCACTCCTTCCCGTCACTCCTTCCCGTTTGTGTCGGGGTTTCTGCGGACCGGTCCGCAGAAACTCGTACACAAACGTTGTGAGTGCGTAACTTTCAGGGAATGAGCGATGCATTGGTCACGACGGAACGGCGCGCGGGCGTCCTGATCTGCCATCTGGACGACGGCAAGGCGAATGCGTTGTCGAACGACATGATCATCGCGATCAGCGAAGCAATCAGCGAGGCGGAAGGCGACGACAGCATTCACGCCGTGGTGCTGCACGGCCGCGAGGGCAAGTTCTCCGCCGGGTTCGACCTCACCGTGATGCTGGCCGGCGACATGGCCGCGATGGCCGATCTGGTCGCCAACGGTGGCGAGCTCTGCCGCTCGATCTATGCGGCCAAAGTGCCCGTCGTCGCAGCGTGCACGGGCCACGCCCTGGCCGCGGGCGCGTTGATCCTGTTGGCGTGCGATGTTCGAATTGGAGCCGATCAGCCCTGCAAGATCGGCCTCAATGAGGTGGCCATCGGTATGACACTTCCGGACTGGGCGCTGACCCTTGCGGGCGAGCGGCTGAGTCAGCGACATCTCCAGCGAGCGATTCCGACGGCGCGGATCACCGACGCTTTGGGCGCGGTCGATGCTGGCTACCTTGACGAGGCTGTCGCCCCGGACGCGGTGCTCGACGCGGCGATTGCTCAGGCCACTGAGTTTGCTGCGCTTGATAGCAAGGCCTATGCGGTGACGATCCGAAAGATGCGCGGGGCAGCAGTTGCCCAGATGGCCGAACAAATTGCCGCTGACCGCGCCGGGGGACTCGCCGCGCAGATCTGATTGGTCGCGTCGCCGATCACGCCAAGCGCACGAAAAGGCGGTGGTTTGACGTGCGCTCTGTTCGGTCGGCACGACGGACAGCTTGCTGCTTGGGTACTGTCCGGTCATGGCAACCCCCAAAGTCAATCCCAACATGGAATACCGGCGCCTCGGCAACACCGGCATGAAGGTCAGCATCATGTCGCTCGGTAGTTGGGTCACCTTCGACACCCAGCTCGACAACACGCTGGCCACCGAGTGCATCGAGGCCGCGGGCGAGGCCGGCTGCAACTTCTTCGACAATGCCGAGGCGTATGCCGGCGGCAAGAGCGAAGAGATCATGGGCAAAGCGTTTCGCGACCTCGGATGGGAACGCTGGTCCTATGTCCTGACTACCAAGCTCTACTGGGGCATCAACGGTGAGACACCGAACATGCGGAACACGCTCAACCGCAAGTACCTGATGCAAGGGATCGATGCATCACTCGAACGCCTCCAGCACGACTTCGTCGATGTCTTGTATTGCCACCGCTGCGATCCCGAGACGCCGCTTGAGGAAGTCGTGCGGGCAATGAGCGACATCGTGTCGTCCGGCAAGGCCACGTACTGGGGAACCAGCGAGTGGACGGCCGAAGAGATTCGTGGCGCCATCGAAATCGCCGACAAGCATCACCTGCACAAGCCGGTGACCGAGCAGAGCCAGTACAACCTGCTCGAACGACGCAACGTCGAGAAGAACTATGCCCGGCTGTGGGAGGACTACCGCTACGGCAACACCATCTGGAGCCCGCTGGCGTCTGGCTTGCTCACCGGCAAGTACAAGGACGGCATTCCCGAGGACTCCCGCGGTGCCCTCGCCGGCTACGAGTGGTTGCAAGACCGTCTGTCTGACGGCGACGCGCTGGCACAGGTCGAGAATCTGCGTCCCATCGCTGACCGCCTTGATTGCTCGATGGCGCAGTTGGCGCTTGCCTGGGCGGCGAAACACCCGATGGTGTCGAGCGTCATCACCGGAGCGTCGAAGGTCAGCCAGGTTGAGCAAAACTTCGCCGCGATCGACGTGATCCCGTTGATCACCGACGAGGTCGACGAAGAGATGCGAGCCGCCGTCAAGCGCTGATCCCTGCGTGCATTGTTTGCGTCGGGATTTCTGCGGACCGGTCCGCAGAAACTCGGACACAAACGATCAGGTGGTGAGGAATTTCAGGGTGTGTTCCGCGATGTGCGCGGTGCGGCCGACAAGGAAGTGATCTGCTGAGGCGATGGTCTCGTGGGTGGTCTGTGGCCACTCCGAGATGATCGCCTCAGTTGCGTCCGGGGACGAGAACTGGTCGTGGGCGGGCGTGAGGATGAGCGTGGCAACGTCCATGCCCCGGCTCACATCCATCGCCGCGAGCGGGGGCGCGACGAGCACCTTGGCTGCGAGGCGGTCGTCGTCCAATCCGAGCACTATTGCGGCGCCGAACGAGTAGCCGACGGCGAACAGCGGGACGCCCGGCACCTCGGCGGACACGAAGTCCACTGCTGTCGTGGCATCGAGCCGTTCGCCTCGGCCGTGGTCGAACGCCGCTCGGAAGTCGAAACGCAGCGCCGCGATCCCTGCGCCGGGGAGTGCATCGAAGAGCACCTGCACCACGTTGTTCTGTCGGTTGCCGCCGTGCTGCGGATGCGGATGGCAAATAATCGCGGCGGCCCGGGGAGCGTCGGGGATGGACAGGTCGCCGTTGAGGGTGACGTCATCAGAGGTGGTGAACTGCACGGTTCGCGTCATGACAATGCCACGGTACCCTCGGCGCCCATGGCTGGCCCCACATCGAGCGTTGACGACAAGCTGCCGATCAAAATGCTCAACGACCGCGTGCTCGTGAAGGTCTCGGACAAGGGCACTGACCGTAAGTCATCCGGCGGGATTGTGATTCCGGCAACGGCGCAGGTTCAGAAACGTCTCGTCTGGGCGACCGTCGTGGCGCAGGGACAAAACGTTCGGAGCTGTGAGATTGGCGACAAGGTGCTGTTCAGTCCCGACGATCGGTACGAGGTTGAAGTTCAGGGCGAGGACTACGTCATGCTCCGCGAGCGTGAGCTCCACGCGGTTGCCGCAGAGCGCATCGAAGCATCCACCGGGCTCTATCTCTAGTCCGCTGCGCGTTCGGAGGGTCGTGATGGCCTACGTTGGCCGTTTCAACAACACCAGGAGCAACCGATGATCAAAGTCAGCGTCATGTACCCGAGCGGCGACGATGCCACATTCGACATGGACTACTACAAGACCAAGCACATGGAAATCGTCGACCGTACGATCAAGCCGGCGAGATGGGACATCGAGTCCGGCATCAACGGTCCGTACATCGCGGTCGGCAACTTGTACTTCGAGTCGATGGAAGCCATGCAAGCTGGCATGGGTAGCGCAGGCGAGGCGCTCGCTGACGTTCCGAACTTCACGAATGCTGAGTCGGCCGTGCAGGTGTCACAAATCGTCGACAGCTGAAATCTGACCGGATGGAGCGGCCGCCACGTCCGTAGGCTGGATTCATGCCTGACGGGATCACGATCGCAGCGACCGACGAGCAGTTGGCCGGACTCAAATACAACAGCGACGGCCTGATCACGGCCATTGCCCAGGATGTCGATAGCGGCGACATCTTGATGCTCGCGTGGATGAACGAAGAGTCGTTGAAGATGACCTTCGCCGAGGGACGCATGGTCTACTGGTCACGCAGCCGTCAGGAACTTTGGCGCAAGGGTGACACCAGCGGTGATCGCCAGTTCGTCAAAGAAGCGTTCTACGATTGTGACGCTGACGCGTTGCTGTTCAAGGTCGAGCAAGAAGGCGCAGGTGCCTGCCACACCGGTGCGCGCACCTGCTTCTTCAGCAGCTTCGGCTGATGCAGTTCCAACCGACACGGGCCGAGTTCCACGCGCACGCCGCCGAGCACACGGTGGTGCCCGTATGGACTGAGTTGCTTGCTGATCTCGAAACGCCGGTTGCCGCGTACACCAAGCTTGTTGGTGACGGCCCCGGCTTCCTGCTTGAGTCGGTCGAAGGCGCCGAGCGGTGGGCCCGTTTCTCATTCGTCGGTCGCAACCCGTCGGCCACGCTGATCCTGCGCGATGGCACCGTTGAGATCGATGGCCCGGTGCCTGACGGCATTCCGACTGGCGATGGAATGCTTGCTGCGTTGGAAGCGCTGCTCGGCGCGTACAGCAGTCCGTCGTTCCCTGACCTTCCGCCGCTACACGGCGGCATTATGGGCTTCCTCGGCTACGACATCGTTCGTGAGGTCGAGCACCTGCCTGGAACGCCGAACGACGACCGAAGCTACCCCGACGCGGTGATGTCTGTCATTGGTTCGCTTGCCGCATTCGATCACTGGCGGCAGCGGGTCTACCTCATCGAAAGCGTCCCCACGCTTGGCCTGAGCGCAGTTGACCTCGACACGGCCTACGACGCGGCCGTTCAGCGGGTCAGCGAGGCGGTCAAACAGCTGGCGCAACCGCTGCCATACACGCCGGTCGCCCCGCCATCTCTCGAAGACGACCTCCCCGTTCTCGCATCGACGATGCCGAACGGGATGTATCAACGCGCCGTCGAAGCGGCAAAGGATTACATCGTCGCCGGCGACATTTTTCAAGTGGTGCTGGCCCAGCGGTACGACATTGAACTCGAGGCCGATCCGTTCGACTTCTATCGCGTGCTCCGGCAGGTGAATCCGTCGCCCTACATGTACTACGTCAAGCACGATGAGCTGACGATCGTCGGGTCGTCGCCCGAGCCGATGGTGCAATTGCTCGACCGCAAGGTGGTGTCCCGGCCGATCGCCGGGACGCGTCGGCGCGGCAAGACGGACGAGCATGATCGCCTGATGGCCGCTGAGTTGCAGGAGCATCCAAAAGAGCGCGCCGAGCACGTGATGTTGGTTGACCTTGCCCGCAACGATGTCGGCCGGGTGTCGAAGTTCGGCACCGTGCACGTTGATGAGCTGATGACGCTCGAGCGGTACAGCCATGTGATGCACATGACCTCGCAGGTGTCGGGGGAATTGCGCGATGAGCTCGGGCCGATCGATGTACTGCGTGCCACGTTGCCAGCAGGAACACTGTCGGGTGCACCGAAGGTCCGAGCGATGGAGATCATCGATGAACTCGAGCCGGTCAAGCGTGGACCGTACGGGGGAGTGGTCGGCTACATCGACTGGTCCGGCAACCTCGACACGGCCATCGCGATTCGTACGATGTTTGTCACGGGCGACGGTAAAACGGCAAGCCTGCAGGCTGGGGCCGGCGTTGTGGCTGACTCGGTGCCGGACGACGAAGACCTCGAGTGCCGCAACAAGGCCGCAGCCCTGCTGGCAGCGATTCCCGGTGCGCGCCGCATGACAGCGGCGCGACGCGAAGCGGGCACGCAAGCCTGACCCTTACAGGGCGAGGGCGATCAGAAAAATCACGCTGAGGCCGGCGAACACGAACGTGATCATGGTCGCGAGGGCAATGAGTCCTGCGAAGCTGGTCACGGCGGTGAGCGCGAGGCCGAGGCTTTTGAACTGACCAGAGCGATCGCCAACTTCGTTTTGCAGAGAGAAGAACTGGCGTGAAACGGCAACGACACTGTCGCCTTGCGACGCGTCGGTTGATTCGATGGTCTCGATGACGGTGCGTTGCGTTTGCGTGTTGCCGGCGATCAGCGAGCGAATCTCGATGAGGAGCGCGTCGGTGTTTTTGCGCACCGAGCGGAGCCGCGAAAGGGCCGTGGTTACTGAGGCAATGGCAATGAAGGCAAACACGGCGCCGAGGACGGTCCACACCGTTTCGATGCCGCCGTCGAGTGCGGCGATACCGAGGAAGAACCCGCCCACACTGATCACGATCGTCAGAAACAACACGCCGGTCGCGAGCGCGGAGGCCCGCCGCACGAGACGCAGGACGGCGTCAACGGCTCGTTGTGCGAGTTGATCGAGTCCGTCGCGGCCGAACCCCTGTCGATCTGAGCTCGCGTCGAAGTGGTCATTGCTCATTGCATCGCAGTGTGCCAGATCGCTCGGCTCGGTCCAGACTGGGCCGATGCAGAATTCCGCCGACCTGCCATTCATCGACGAATCAGCCCGCGATCGTCTCACTGTCGAAGGCGATGACGCCCTCACGTATCTGCAGTCGCAGATCGCGCAGGAGATCCGGGACATCGAGGTTGGTGAGACGCGATGGACGCTGGTGCTTGCGCCGAACGGGAAGATTGACGTCCTGGCCCGAATCACGAGGACTGCCGACTTGACGTTCGTCCTCGACACGGACGCAGGGTTCGGCGAGACACTCGAGGCACGAATCAATCGATTCAAGATTCGCGTCAAGGCCGACTCGTCGCTGGTGCCCGCCGAGAACTCGGCGCCGTCAGCTGGCCACGAAGCAGCTCGCATCGCTGCCGGTTGGCCTCGGATGGGCGCCGAGATCGTTTCGGGCGAGACGATTCCTGCGGTGACGGGCGTCGTTCCACTGTCGGTCAACTTCACCAAGGGTTGCTACCCAGGACAGGAACTGGTCGAGAGAATGGATAGCCGTGGTGCCGACGCGCCGAAGACACTTCGGATCCTTGACGTCCCCGATGGCACCGCAGTCGGCGAGCGCATTGACGACCTCGCCGAGGTGACCAGCGTCAGCGGCACCACGGCCCTGGCCTACGTGAAGCGCGGCAATGACGTGGGCCGCCTGCCCGCCCACCTGGACTGAGATCTGAATTAGACGCGCGACAGCGTGCGACGGATGGCCTGCACTTCGGGGTGTTCTCGCAGGCCGATCAACTCGGGAGATCCGTCGATAACCGATGCGAGCCCGGCCGGCGAAGTGCCGACGTTGGCAGCCGCGCGCAACCACCCGATCGCTGTGCCCTGATCTCCTAACGCCCCGGAAGCACGCGCAACCGCTGATGCGCTCAGCGTGTTCGGGTTCCGTTCGAAGCTGCCTGCCGCGTAGTGCGCGGCGTCTTCGAACTCGCCGAGCGAGATCAGAATGTTGGCGAGCAGATATTCGTTGGTGGGGTCCCCAAACGGTTTGGGGTCGGGGAGCAGCTCGACCAGCGCACGAAGCTGACCGGACTCGAGCGCAAGCGCCATCGGTACTGCGTCGGGCCGGGAGTGGCTGAGAGCCGCGACCAGCAGTCGCCGCGCACGGTTCTCCTTGCCGGCTTCGAGCGCATTGTTCGCCGAGATCCAGGGTGACTGCGGTTCCTTCGAGGCACCCAGCATCTGTAACTGCGTGACCATCAAGAACGCGATGAAGATACCAAAGCCGCGCAGATTGGGGCTGACGAACATCACCGCAGCAGCGATGCCTGTCACGGTGATGGAGAACAGCAGCATGATGCGATCTGAGCGGCCGGGAAAAAGGCGGTCAAGGCCCTGCAACACGATGTGACCGCCATCCAGTGGCAAGATCGGAATCAAGTTGAGCGCGCCGATCACTGGCCCGGCCCACCAGATCGCTGAGGTTGCGGCGTTGGCGTCGAACGACGAACGGTCCAACGGGTTGGCGCCGAGAGCTAGCAACAGCGCCATGCTGCTGGCGATGTGGATTCCTGGTCCGCTGAATGAGATGACGGCGTGACCGAGGCGCGAGATCGGGCGCGTGGGTGCATACGACGCATAGCCGGCGAGAAAGCCGAGAGAAATTTCTGCGTGAGCGCCATTCTGGCGAGCCGAGACGGCATGGCCGAGTTCGTGAATGATCGTGAACACGGCGATGGCCCCGGCCAGCCACAACCCGAACTCGTCCCCGTACACGATGACGATGAGTGCCATGAACATCACGAAGCCGGGCTGCACATGCACTTTGAAGCCGAGCAGCGTGAACATTGGGGCCATGCTACGGGCGTCAGCCCGGCGGTCCGGTGTCGTTGATGGACGCATGGAGTCCCGTGATCGGCTGGAGACATGGCAGTGTTGCCAGGATGAAGGACTGGCGAACAGGAGCTGACTCGTTGCGGTTGGCGGTCACCGCTGCGTTGGCGGGTGGGGACACGGCTGCGGAACGGGCGAAAGCAGTTCTTTCGATCACGGCGGCGGATCTCGATGATGTGATCCACGCGCAGTTTGAGGCAGCGGCCGTGGCCCTGACGTCAGGATTGGGTGCGTCACCCGGTGCAGGTGTCGGCAAGGTCTACTTCTCAGCCGACGATGCTGCCGATGCCGCGGACCGAGGCGAAGACGTCGTGCTCGTGCGCAACGAAACGACGCCGGCAGATGTGCACGGGATGATGGTGGCAAATGGGCTCCTGACGACACGCGGTGGGCTCGTGAGCCATGCTGCCGTCGTCGCCCGCGGCTGGGGTACGCCCGCAGTGGTCGGCGCCGACACAATCGTGATCGGCGATCGCTGTTTCAGCGTCGGCGATGTCGTCGTGGAGGAGGGTGACGTCATCTCGATCGATGGGGCGACGGGTGATGTTGTGCTCGGCGAGATGGCGACCGCATCTGGCGGGCCGCCAGAGGAGTTTTTTACGCTGCTGAGTTGGGCGGACGAGATCAGAGCAGGTCACCTTGCCGTCCGCGCGAACGCAGACACCGGAGACGATGCGATGAAGGCCCGCGAGCTGGGCGCCGAAGGGATTGGGCTTTGCCGAACCGAGCACATGTTCCTCGCGGCAGACCGACTCCCTGTGGTCCGTCGAATGATTCTTGCTCGCGATGCCGACGAAGAAGGAGCAGCGCTCGAGGAGCTTGGTCGGGTACAGCAGGCTGACTTCGAAGACATCCTGCGCGCCATGGACAGCTTGCCCGTCACGGTGCGCCTGCTCGATCCTCCGCTGCACGAGTTCCTGCCATCGGTCGCCGAGTTGACGTTGAAGGAAGCGACCGAGGGGTTGTCTGATGTCGAGCAGCAAGAGTTACGCGCCGCGCGTACGTGGGCCGAGCACAACCCGATGATTGGTACACGCGGCGTGCGCCTCGGTGTGCTCAAACCCGGCCTGTATGCGATGCAGGTGCGAGCACTTCTGGCTGCGGTGCAGACGCTGCGCGACGCAGGGCTGCATCCGATTGTCGAGGTGATGATTCCGCTGACCGTCACCCGACCAGAGCTTGCGCTCGCTCGATCGTGGGTCGAAGCTGAGATCGAGGCCACACAGTCTGATCACAGCGACATCACCATTGGCACGATGATTGAGACGCCGCGGGCAGCGCTGCGGGCTGGCGATATCGCCCACGATGCTGACTTCTTCTCCTTCGGCACGAACGACCTGACGCAGTTGACGTTCGGTTTCAGCCGTGATGATGTCGAGACCCGAATGATGCCGGCGTACCTCGATCTCGGTCTGCTCCCAGCCAACCCGTTCGACACGATCGATCAGTTCGGTGTCGGGGCCCTGCTCCGCCTGGCTGTGGAACAGGGCCGGGAGGCTGTACCAGGACTCAAGATGGGCGTCTGTGGTGAGCATGGTGGCGACCCGGCTTCGATCGAGCTGTTCCACGAGATTGGACTCGACTATGTGTCGTGCTCGCCGTATCGGGTGCCCATCGCTCGGCTCACTGCGGCGCAGGCGGTTCTCGCCTCTTCCTCGAAGTAGCTCAAAGAACGGAGAACCTCAAGTCGTTCGTTCGGATCGGCTGCTTCGTGATCCTTGTTCGCGTCCGAGCCCGGCGATGTCACGGCCGTATCCTGGCGTACGTGTCCATCTACGACGATGAGTTTGACGACGCCGACGAATTTGACGAGGCCGACTTTGCTGATCGTCCGTTGCCGCCTCGGGCCAGCCGGACGTCGAGGGTCGCGATGCTCGCAGCGATTGCCGCGGTGGTGGCCATGGTCGCGGCCGGCCTGGTGGTCGGTGGTGGCGACGGCGCTGACGATTCGCCTCCAGCGACAAGGCCGACGCCGTAGTCTGAAGGCATGGGGATCGTCGACGAAGACATCGAGCGGCTGCGGTCGACCGTGTCGATTGTCGACACCGTCCAGCAGTACGTCGCGCTCAAACGGGTCGGCCGGAACTGGGTCGGCCTGTGTCCATTTCACGCAGAGAAGAGCGGCTCGTTCAACGTCACCGAGGAACGGGGCCGCTACAAGTGTTTCGGCTGTGACAAGGGCGGTGACGTCTTCACGTTCATCCAAGAGATCGAGCACCTTGACTTTCCGGGTGCAATCGAACACCTCGCGGCCAAGGCGGGTATCCAACTCAACTACACGACGTCGGGACAGTCCGAAGAGCGCTCGCGCCGCAAGAAACTGACGGCAGCGATGAACGACGCGGTCGAGTGGTATCACCAGCGGCTGCTGGAATCTCCTGATGCTCGAGCCGCCCGCGACTATTTGCGGCGGCGCGGTCTGGCTGGTGATATCGCTCGGCAGTTCAAACTTGGTTGGGCTCCCGATGATTGGGATCAGCTCTCGCGCAATCTCGGTGCGCCTGCCGATGTGATGCAGGATGTCGGGCTGTCGTTTCGTAACCGGCGCAACAAGATGCAAGACGCGTTCCGCGGTCGCGTGATGTTCCCGATCTTCTCCGAATCGGGCGAGGCGCTGGCGTTCGGCGGGCGCATCCTTCCCGGCTCTGACGACCCAGCGAAGTACAAGAACAGCGCGGAGACGCCGATCTACATGAAGAGCAAGACGCTGTACGGGCTGAACTGGGCAAAGGCCGATATCGCCAAGAAGGACCAGGTCGTGGTGTGCGAGGGGTATACGGACGTGATCGGCTTCCATCGTGCCGGCGTGCCTCGCGCCGTTGCCACCTGTGGCACGGCGCTCACCGAGGAACACGTGCGTCTGCTCAAACGGTACGCCAGCAAAGTGGTGCTGTCGTTCGACGCTGACGCTGCTGGTCAGGGAGCCGCGGAACGGTTCTACGAGTGGGAAGAGAAGCACAAGGTTGAAGTGCTGGTCGCTCGGCTCCCTGACGGTAAGGATCCTGGTGACCTGGCTTCGTCGCAACCGGAGGCTTTGGTGGCAGCCGTCGACAAGCCGGTGCCGTTCCTCAAGTTCCGACTTGATCGCACGATGCGCGGTCGGCCGAAGGACTCACCCGAGCACCGGGTCCGACTCGCTGAGGATGCGATGGCAGTCGTCAACGAACATCCCAACAAGTCGATCCGCATGCTCTACGCCGGCGAAGTCGCCGCGGAGCTGTCGATGCCGGTCAGCGACATGGTTCGTCTGGCCGAGCGCGGAACTCGGCGTCCCGCCATTCAGGTGCAGCAGAAGCGGTCGCGAGGTCCGGTACAAAATGCTGAGTTTGCGGCCCTCGTGCTGCTCGTTCAAGACTGGGACTCGATCGCTCCGTGGCTGTTGGCAGAGCTCTTCGACGATGACGTCAACCGCATGGCGTTCATCGCACTTGGCGAGGCTGGCGGAGATCTCTCGAAGGCGATTGAGATTGCCCCTCCCGATGCTGTCGACATTCTCGAACGTGCCGCTGTGGTCGACCTCAACCTCGTCGCAGACGTCGAAGCTCGCACATTGATCGGAGCAGCCTGTCGTCGGGAGTTGCAGCAGCGGGTGCGTGTGATCGATCCCGAGGGGATGGTCGAGGATCGTCAGGCGCGTCTCGACCTCGAAGCGCTGCAAGACACCGAGCCCACTCGCGCTCTCGCCGCGGCTGAGTCATTGCTAGGTTGGCTTCATCGACGATCAGAGGAACGCACAGATGGGGAACACTGATGCTGGTGACCCCACAGAGAGCGTGTCTGCCGCGCCCTTCTTGGGTGTTGAGGCCAAAGAGTGGGACAAGCTTGTCGCCAAGGGTCGTGAATCTGGTGAGGTGCATGCCGAAGACTTGACGCATGTCCTCCGGCACGTCGAATTGACCGGGGACGTGCTGGTCGATGTGCAGTCGAAGATGGCCGAACACGGCATCACCATCGACGATGCCGTCGAGGGGCACGGCGACGATCACGACGAGGTCGCGGACATCTTGCACAAGGTCACCGTCGAGCCGGTGGAAGCACCGCTTCCTGACGACGCGGACGAGAAGCTGCTCAGTCGGCGACGGGGGCGGCGGATGAAGAAGTCGTCGCCGAAGGGCGAGGGCGGGACCTCTGACGCCGTCCGGATGTACTTGCGTGAGATTGGTCAGGTCGACTTACTCACGACCGACGATGAGCGCCGCCTGGCGCAGTTGATCGAAGAAGGGCTGATCGCTGCGGGCAAGATCGACGAGGCGGCCGAAGCTGGCAAGCCCATCGATGGTGTCGAGGGGCGCATGCTGACCCGTGCGGTCAATCGGGGTGAGCGAGCCAAGAGCGAACTCACGCAAGCCAACTTGCGCCTCGTCGTCAGCATCGCCAAGCGCTATTCGGGCCGGGGTATGCAACTGCTCGACCTCATCCAAGAGGGCAACCTGGGTCTGATGCGTGCGGTCGACAAGTTCGACTACACCAAGGGCTTCAAGTTCTCAACGTATGCCACCTGGTGGATTCGTCAGGCGATCACTCGATCGATTGCAGATCAGGCCCGCACGATTCGCATTCCAGTCCACATGGTCGAGCACATGAACCGTGTCACGCGGGCGAAGCGTTCGATGCACCAAGAATTGGAGCGTGAACCCACGATCGAAGAGATCTCGGTACGCGTCCAACTCGAGCCGGATCGAGTCCGTGAACTGCTGCGCTATTCGCAAGATCCGTTGTCACTCGACTCGCCGGTCGGCGAGGAAGACGAGTCGAACTTGGGCGATTTCATCCAGGACGACTCTGTCGTCAGCCCGGCCGACGCTGCGGCCAAAGTGATGCTGTCTGACGCGGTCGGTGAAGTGCTCGGTGAACTCTCAGAGCGTGAGCAGGACATTGTCCGGTTGCGGTTTGGTCTCGACGGCGGCCAGGCCAAAACGCTCGAAGAGGTCGGCAAGGAATTTGGTGTGACGCGTGAGCGAATTCGCCAGATCGAGGCCAAGACCTTGGCCAAGCTCCGCCACCCCCAACGAAGCCAACGGCTCAGAGAATTCCTCGAGGTCGAATAGACCTCGAATCGAGAGTGGGAGGGTCGGTCTCTGACCGATAGCCTCGCCTCGGCTCCTGCCTTCCGGGGTAGCTCAGCTGGCAGAGCAGCGGACTGTTAATCCGCTTGTCGTGGGTTCGAGCCCCACCCCCGGAGCCAACGAAGAGGGCCCACCGCAAGCCGGTGGGCCTTCGTCGTTTTCGGGCAGTGGATGCGACTGGTGGGGCGTCCGGGGCTCGAACCCGGGACCGACGGATTATGAGTCCGCTGCTCTAACCAACTGAGCTAACACCCCTGGAATCACAGACGAGGACAGACCTCATCGGTGATGTTCAGGCGTCGGGTTGTTCGATCGCGTCCAGGAAGGCGTTGACGTCGGGCTCTTCGCCGCCGACCAGCCAAATGGTGAGCTCGCCCGGATTGTCGCTCTCCTCGTCGTCCTCGGCATCTTGCCAGGGGAGCACACCGTCAACGAAGTATCGGTCGACCGTGATGTCATCATTGTCGGCATCCACCGGGGCGACAATGGCAATCTCGACCTCGGTCTCCGGCGGTTGGTCGCTGAGGATGTCGATCAGTTCATGAACTCGCATCGGCTCAGTGTAAGTAGTCGCCGAGCCACGCGGGTGCGTGCTCGAGCAGGTAGAGGCTGACGTGTTTGCATCGATCGAGTGCAGTCGTGACAGCCTGGTCCTGATTCATGTAGACGTCGGCGAGGTCGACGGTCATCTTGGCGACCATTGAGAGGCTTCGCTCTGGCGCATCGGTGACGCTCGGGAACGAGTCGATGGCGGACACCTCGACGGGAAGGTCCATGCCGCCGATGCCAGCGAGGTCCGTAGCGAGCACCAGCAGGTCGGGCGGTTCGGGAAGGGGCGGCAACGTCCACGTGAACAGCAATGGAAAGCTGAAGCCGTGCGGTGGTGGGTCGTCGAGGTCATCGAGCTTCATCACCTCGTCTTCGAACCCGAGCATCGCCCTGGGATCGACATCAAGTGAGAGGTGGAGGTCGATCGGGCCCGAACAAGCTTCCTCGGGGTGGAGGTCGACTTCCCACAACTGGCGGAGTGAATATGTCTCGACGAAGTGTCGTTCGTCGTGAACATGAAAGCCAGAGTCGATGGCCTGGCTCTTCACATCGGCAATGAATCCTGCAACGTCGATGACTGCCATCGCTCCGGACACTACCGTCCGTGGCGTGGACTCGACCAACAACAGCGACGCTTCTGTCATACCGGTTGAGGCGAGGGCGACGCTCGATCTGTTCGCGTCGATCTGTGACCGCGCCGCTGAGGTGGTTGGGGCCAACGCAGATTGGGGCGCGTCGGGCCTGCGTTCCGGACAATACGCCATCGATCTCGATGTCGATGAGGTCTGTGTCCAGCCGCTGCTTGCTGCGGGGTTCGACGTGTTGTCCGAGGAATCGGGACTGCAACAGCAGGGTGGCGAACTCGGACGTGACGTCGTGGTGGTCGATCCACTCGACGGATCGACGAACGCCAGCCTGGGGCTGCCGTGGTGCGCGACGGCGTTGTGCTTGGTCAGCGATGGCGTGCCGACGGTGGCGATGGTGAGCAACCTCGCGACAAGCGATCGGTACACCGCTGTGCGGGATCGCGGAGCGAACCGGAATGGTCAGCCAATCCTGGTCGGTCCGCGGTCGTCGCTTTCGGAGTCGATCATCGCCGTGAACGGTTTGCCGCCGGCGCACTGGGGCTGGCAGCAATTCCGCGCGATGGGAGCCGCAGCGCTCGACATCGCGGCGGTGGCCCGCGGTGGATTTGACGGCTACGTCGACACGACCACGGATTCACATGGTGTGTGGGATTACTTGGCGTCGGTCTTGATTCTCGAGGAGGCTGGCGGCTGTGCGGCCGATGCTCTCGGGCGAGACCTCACGGTGCTCAACCACGTTGATCGGCGCACACCGGTTGTGGCGTCAGGCGGCGCCTTGCTTGACGAGTTGATTGCGGCCCGGACGCGAAGGGGCCCGTGAGGTGCGTCAGTCCCGTAGCAGGGATGGGCTTGAATCAGTCGACCGGGCCGAAGCCCGACGCTGGATTCCTGATGGACGCTCTCACGGACCCAGTTTCATAATCGCGCCGGAGTCCCTGCAGCGCAAGGTCTTTGATCAGGCAATTGGTGCTCAGGGGGTGTGATTGGTGGTCGATCACCTACACAGGGCGATGCGATCTCGTATCCAGCGGGTCCACGCCTCTCTGAATCGGATCACAGCTGGCAAGGGCCGGAGATCGGCCCAAGTTCCCATCACATTGGGCTGGAGTAGGCACTCGGTGCCTTTGCGAGGGCTGGGTCACAGCGTCGCCGCTACACTCCGTCGCTGAGTTCGGGCGCATAGCTCAGTTGGCTAGAGCGCTGCCTTTACATGGCAGATGTCGGGGGTTCGAGTCCCTCTGCGCCCACAACAGAATTCCTGGTAGATGCTCTGGCAGCGTCTTCGGGGGTCTTGTCGAGTTTCCGAGCCGGCGTGTCGCGGGTTCGCCGACAGCGGACTGACTGCGAGATGATCAGTCCATGCCCGACCACGACCTTCCCGTCTTGCACCTCGATCGGCCGATCCTCGATGCCGACCTGGCCTATGTCGGAGAGTCGGCCCGGCTCGTCGGCTCGACAGACACCGAGCTGGTGGGCGTCGCCGCGTCGGTGATTGGCATTGGTCACCAATGGGACGCAGAACGATTCGCCCGATTCCCGGAGCTGCGAGTGATCTCACGCATGGGAATTGGATACGACAACGTTGACCTCGATGCTGCCAGAGCGGCGGGGGTGGTGGTCTGCAACGGCCCAGACTCGCCAACGGTGTCAACTGCGGAGCACGCGATGATGCTGTTGCTCGCAGTGACCAAGGAACTGCCGACCCACATGGCGAGCGCAGCAGCTGGCCTGGGCGGGCCAAAAGTCGCCACGTCGCTCGAACTCGACGGCGCAACGCTCGGACTCGTTGGCCTTGGGCGCATCGGTTCGCGCGTTGCGGTCGCCGCCCAAGCCTTGGGGATGAACGTGGTTGCACACGACCCGGGTCTGTCGTCGAGTTCTGTCGACGGCGTCAGATTGGTGAACCTCGACGAGTTGTTCCGAACAGCGCACGTCGTCTCGTTGCACGCACCGTCGACTCCAACGACACGGCATCTGATCGACGCCGCAACGATTCAGACAATGCGACGAGGCGTGTACATCGTCAACTGCGCGCGCGGTCCGTTGATCGATCAGGAGGCGCTCCTCGCGGCACTCGAGGCCGGACAGGTTGCCGGCGCGGGACTCGATGTCACTGAACCCGAGCCGCTCCCTGTCGGTCATCCTTTGCTGGGTCGGCCAGATGTGATCATCACGCCGCACATCGCGTCGTCAACAGCGGCCGGTCGCCGGCGGCTGTTCGAACACGCTGTCGACAACGCGCTGGCTGTGCTCGCTGGTCGGCCGGCGTCGGTGGTCTCGTAACTTCGGCCCCGTCGTCCCTCAAGTAGCAGCCCCAGGCCCTTGACCGTCAGGGATCGACGGCTACTTGAGCTGACCCAAGATCTGGCGGAAGGCGTCCGCGTCGTCTGCATTGTTGACGGGAATCGAAAACTCGATGCGATCGAGTCGTTCGGCGAAGCGGTCGTTCAACTTGGTCGCGATCTCGTCGTAGGTGCCGATCGTGGCGACGGTATGCAGCATCTCGTCATGCACAAGCCCGGGTAGATCATCCCAACGCTGGGCGCGTGACAGTTGGGACGCCTCGCGTGCGATGTCGCCCCAACCGTGCAGCTCAAAGGTCCGTCGGTACGAGGGGGTCGACAGATAAAACGCGACTCGAGCGCGGACGGTCTCGACCACCTGTTCGAGTCGCGCCGAGTTGGGCGCCGTACCGATCAAGGGCTTCAGGCAGATCTCGACATCGTCGAGTCGCCGGCCGCTGCGGGCGGCACCGCGCATGACGTTCGGGAGCACCTCGTCGTCGATGAACTTCGTGGTGCAGACGGGATGCAGGCGAACGCCGTCGGCAATTTCGCCTGCCACGGCGCACATGTTCGGGCCGATCGCAGCGATGTAGACCGGAATGTCAGGGTGCTCGATCGGGCCGGGATCGAACAACGGGACCATGACGTCGAGCTGATAGTGCTCACTTTCGAACTGCAATGGCTCGCCCGTCTGCCAGGTGTTCCACACCGCACGCATCGCGTTGACGTAGTCACGCATCCACGGGGCCGGCGCGTGCCAGTCGAGACCGTAGCGACGGGTGATGTGTGCCCGCACCTGGGTGCCGAGCCCGAGGAGGAAGCGGCCGCCCGACAACTTCTGCAGTGACCACGCAGACATCGCTGTGCTGGTCGGGCTGCGCGGAAATGCCATCGCGACCGATGTGCCGAGCTGAACTGAACTGGTTGTCGCCGCGCCCAACGCCAGTAGCTGATACGGATCATCCTTGGTCTCTTCGACCAGCACCGCTCCGACGCCGACATCTTCGGCCACCGCTGCCAGTGCACCGAACTCTCGGATGTCGAGCGGGATTTCTGGCTCGCGTAGACCGGGGTCAAGCTTGCCGAGCGGGAGCAGAGTCTCAACGATCACTTCGTTACCAACATGTCCCAGAACATATTCGATGGGCGACGATTGGCTCTCAGTCGGCCGACCTGCGGCGACCGGTCTGCCAGCCGTTGAGAAGAGCGGCAGCGAGCATCACGATGGACACCAGCAGATAGCCATTGCTGTGGGAGTCGACCAGTTCAGGGATGTTGTCCGGTGTGCCCACGACAGCGACCAGCAACGCCACGCCGAAGGCAGCGCCGACCTGTCGGAGGGCGTTGCTGACAGCGCCGCCAATCGAGAGTCGTTCCGGTGGGAGTTCTGCGACGCTGGCCCCGGCGTTGGCCGCATTGAAGCCAGCGATGCCGATGCCGACGACGACAACGAGGGCCATGAACAGTCCAGGATTGCGGGTCTCGTCGAAGCTGATCGCCATGGCCGCTGTGCCCACGCTGACGGTCAACACACCGGCTATCGCAGGGAGGCGGAACCCGACTCGCGCGGCCAGGCGCCCGCCGAGGGGAGACAGGGCGGCCACGGTGACCGGGCCGATGAGGGCGATGAGCCCGGCCTCAAGGACGGTGTAGGACCACGCCTGACGGAGAAACAGCACGTTGTTGAGGTTGTAGGCCGCATATCCGCCGAAGAAGACGAACCCAGAGAAGCTGGCGATGCTGAACGAGCGGCTGCGGAACAATGTCAGGTCGACAATGGGCTCAGGATGGACCCGCTGTCGCGAGACGAACACGACAATCGCGACCACTCCGACAGCGATCGAAAGGAGCGTTGCAGGGTGTGACCAACCCCAGACGCCTGAGCGGGAAACGCCCAGCACCAGAGCGGCCAGCCCTGTGGTGACAACGCCGGCACCGAAAAAGTCAGGTCGGTGCCGAGACGATGACGTTGGTGACTCGCTGAGGACCCGCCCGCTCGTCGTGAGGAGCGCAGCGCAGAGGGCAACCGGAATCCAAAATGCTGCGCGCCAATTGGTCACCTCGATGATGGCGGCGCCGATGCTCGGTCCGCTCGACACACCCAAGGCCCCGACGGCGCCCCACAGCGCCATTGTCTGGGTTCGGCGTTCCAATGGGAATGCTGCAACCAGGAGTCCGAGAGCCGCGGGTGACATGAATGCGGCACCGACGCCTTGAACTGCGCGTCCGGCAAGGAGCACAGCAAGGGTGGGAGCGAAAGCGGCGAGAGCGGCCCCGAGCCCGAAGGTCGCGACACCGATCTGGAAAATTCGGCGCCGCCCGACGCTGTCAGCGGTCTTGCCCGCCACGACGAGCAGTGAACCAAACAGGATGTTGTAGAGCGTCACGATCCACGAGCCGTCCGCCCGGCTGACCCCGAAGTCACTGAGGATGTCGGGGAACGCCACGTTCACGACCGCCAGGTCGAACATGATGATGAAGAACGCAGTCGCGCAGACTGCAAACACAGGCCACGGAGACCGCGTCGCGGCAACAGTCTGAGCGTCGATGGTCTGTTCGCTCATCTGCCGGCAGCGTTGCCAAGGAAGCGGTCAAGGGCGTGGCCGCTCGGCAGCGGCCAGTGAATGAGCATCGGACCCGACCGTAGCGACCGGCCCGGGGAGCACTCCGACTGGGGGAGTGGCCAACTAACGTCGGCGCCCTGATGAAGAAATGGATTCCCCTGGTCGTCTTGTCCCTTGCACAGTTTCTGATGGTGCTGGACCAGGCGGTGATGAATGTGGCGATCAGCCAGTTGGTCGAGGACTTCGACACGACAGTGACAACGATTCAAGGCGTCATCACGTTGTACGCCTTGGTCATGGCGACGCTGATGATCACGGGCGGCAAGGTGGGCGACATCATCGGCCGACGCAGGGCGTTTGTCATCGGGCTCGTCATTTACGGGGCTGGTTCGGCCTTGACTGCCGTGTCCTGGAGCGTTCCGTCCCTGATCGTTGGATGGTCGGTGCTCGAAGGCATTGGCGCGGCGCTCGTCCTCCCCGCGCTCGTGGCGTTGCTTGCCGCCAACTACGGCGGACGCGATCGAATCACTGCGTTCGGTGTCATCGGTGGGGTGGCGGGCGTTGGCATTGCTGCCGGCCCCATCATCGGCGGCTTCTTCACCACACAGTTGTCGTGGCGTTGGGTCTTTGTCGGCGAGGTGATCATCGCACTGCTTATCGTGCTCACTGCCCGCTTGATCGGCGACGCCAAGCTCACTGGACGCCGGCCGAACCTCGATGTGGTGGGCTCGGTGCTCTCCGCGATCGGACTGGGGTTGATTGTGTTGGGGATGCTGAAAGCGAGTTCGTGGGGATGGCTCAGCCCGAAGGAATCCCCGCTCGAACCGTTCGGTTTCGCGCTCACACCCTTCGTGATCTTGGCAGGCGGTGTTGTGCTCGCGTGCTTCGTGCGGTGGCAACACCACCGCACCTCGCACGGACTCGACCCGCTGGTTCGCATGGAACTGCTGTCTGTTCCCCCGTTGCGTTCGGGACTCGGCTGCTTTCTGAGCCAGAACCTCATTTTGCTCGGCGTCTTCTTCATCCTTCCGCTCTACCTCCAGATCGTGCTGGGCTTCGATGCCTTGGAGACCGGCATCAAGATGTTGCCGATCTCGATCGCCATGTTCATCACTTCGTCGAGCGGTCCGCTCCTCGCCGGTCGGTTCGGGCCCCAGCGCGTCGTACAAGCCGGCTTCGTCCTCCTGATCGTGGCAGCGTTCGGAATGCTGCAGGCGATCAAACCCGAGCTTGACGGATTCGGCTTCGGGTTGACGCTGGCGATTCTCGGTGTTGCCATGGGTCTTATCGCGTCGCAACTGGGCAGCGTGCTTCAGTCATCGGTCGGCCCAGAGGACCGAGGCGAAGCGGGCGGTTTGCAGTACACCGCGCAGCAACTTGGATCGGCGATCGGCACAGCGTTGATCGGTGCAGTCGTCGTCAGCTCGCTCGTCGCTGCGTTTGTCAACAACATCACTGACGAGGTCGCCATCCCTGCAGAACTGACGAGTGCCATCGAGATCGAGGTGGCGTCGGGGAGCAGCTTCGTCGCAGCAGACCAGGTCGCAGTCGCCCTCGCCGAAGCCGGGGTGGAAGACCCTGACGTTGACGCCGTCGTGGAGGAGTATCGCAATGCTCAGCTGGCGTCGCTCAAGGTTGGGCTGCTGCTTGCCGGGTTCCTCGCCATTGCCTCCTTGGCATTTACGCGGCACCTGCCCGGGAGGGAAGCAGATCCGGACGAAGTTCTGACGTCAGCGTGAGGCATGGACGCTGCGCGCTCGGATCACGAACATGCTTCCCGCCAGGATTGCGAGGGCGAGAGCGGTCAATAATCCGTTGCCAGGTGCGTCACGGCGGTCGAGAAGAACGACGAGCAGCCACATGCCGACGGTGACGCTCGCGCCGAACATCGTGCGGCGCAACCACCGGACGAGAGTCGCTGTCGGGACCTTGCCACCGGTCGGAAATGTTGCGGCCAGAGCATTGACGGCGTGGTAGGCGAGGAGACAGACGCTTGCCGCGGGCAGCCATGGCGTATCCACACGATCGACCGTGATGAGCCAATGCGCCGCGCACACTGCAATCGCCACGAGAGCAGTATGTGAATCCGGCTGGATTGCAGAAGCGCAGGCGAGGACGGTCACGACAACAAGTCCGAACGGCCACCACGTACCGACCTCTGCAGTGACAGCGAACAACGCACCGAGCGGAGCAAGCACGGTGACCAGCCGCAACCACCACTGCTGCCGACTGGTTCCGTGGAGCTCGTCGATCCAGCCCTGCAGCTTGGCCGAGTTCATCGCCGCGCCATCCGTGGGGCTGCGGCGCGACGGGCGATCTCGCGGAGGAACGGATCGAGACTGCCAGGCCCGCGCCAGGCAATGACCGGAACACCGACGTTTTGCACCGAACGGACTTCGCGTTGCCGCTCGAGAAGACGGATGCGCCACGCCAACTCGGTCGACGCGTCGTCGTCGGTATGGACGTCATCCGGCAAGGTATCGACCACGGCAACCGTGAGTCCGTGGCTCGCGATCGACACAGCTCGCTGGAGCGCGATGGGTGAGATGAGCGGCGACAACATGATCGCCAGCGCGTCGCCGGGGATCGCCCCGCGGCCGGCACGGACCTCACCGGCACGACTTGTGTCGGGGTCGATTACGGCGAGTACGTCGAGGATCCGGCGGAGATGGCCGCGCCCGCTGGCAGGAGGAACATGGGACCGGCCTCGTGAGCCGAAGACCTGCAGTGACACACGATCTCCACGGAGTAAGAAATGTTCCGCGATTGCGCCGGCGGCTCGCACGGTGGTGTCCAGACTCGATGCTGCGCCGTCGATGCCGCCGGACGTGCCGAAGTCGGCGAGTGCGTCGACAAACAGTGCAACGTGGGTGTCCTGATCTGCATAGGTCGATGTGACGTGGAGATCGCCGCTCCGGAGCGAACGCCGCCAGTTGATGCGACGTAACCGATCGCCCGTCTGAAACGGCCGAATTCCAGAGAATTCGCTCCCGTCGCCGGGATGCGACGAGCGGTTCAGCCCGACGAGTCCGTTTGCCCGATGCTGCGGTGGCGCCGCGTCAAACACCTCGGGGAGGGGAAGTGTCGTCACCTGGTACCCAACGTCGAGCGCCCTCCAGCGGAATGCGCCCCACGAGCTGACGGCAACCACGTTGATCGGGCCGATCTCGTGACGACCCCAGTGCGTGCAGCGCATCGCGACGGCGACGGCGGCCGTGGTCGTCGAGTCGCCGTGGTCGACACCCGTCGCCACAACGCCCGAATGTGGACGCGTCTCGAGCCACGTGCGTGGTGGAGCGAACGCAACGACGTGGTCCACGGCGTTGACATCGCAGAGCTCTGCTGCCCATGTCGTCGCCTCGCCTTCACGAATCGTCCGAGGACTGATCTGACTCGTCAATGTCGGTGCATTATCGGGTCGGGTTGCGGTCGACCACACCGCGACGAAGGCGAAGGGTGTGGCCAACACCAAGATGGCAGGAACTCGGAACAGCAGCGCCGCGCCAATCCCGACGACGCCCACGACGATGGCGCGGAAGTGAGCTGGGCTTGGGCTCCAGGGGTCGACGCTCGAGACGGTCACGTCGTCGTGGCGTCGGCTTCGAGCGCTGCCGGAGTCGGCACCGACGCCAATACCGCAGCGACCACCGACGCGCCGCTCGCGTTACTCATCCAGAGCTCGGGCTTGACGGCGACCCGGTGGGCGAGCACGGGGACGGCCACTGCCTTGACATCGTCGGGAGTGACGTAATCGCGACCTTCGATGACAGCGAAGGATCGTGCGACCAACATCAGCGCCAGCGCTCCTCGGGGCGACGAGCCCATCAGCGCGTGGGCATGGCGGCGAGTCGCCGCAGCGAGCGCGACGCAGTAGCGGCCAACACTCTCGTCGACGGTCACCCGCTCGATCGCTTCCTGCATCTTGAGCAGGGTGTCGGCGTCAACGATGGCCCGCAGTGTCTGGTCCTCCTGGCGACGGGCGAGGCGGCGGCTGAGAACCTCCCATTCTTCGTCAGCAGTCGGGTATCCGAAACTGATCTGCAGCATGAATCGATCGAGCTGTGCCTCCGGCAATGGGTAGGTGCCTTCGTACTCCACCGGATTTGCCGTTGCGAGGACGTGGAACGGGCGGGGGAGTGGGAAGGTCTCGCCTTCGACGGTGACCTGGCGTTCCTGCATCGCCTCGAGTAGCGCTGCCTGCGTCTTCGGCGGCGTGCGGTTGATCTCGTCGGCGAGGAGCAGGCCCGTGAACAGCGGGCCGTGGCGGAACGAGAACTCGTTGACACGTTGGTCAAAGATGAACGAGCCCGTCAGGTCCGCAGGCAGCAGGTCAGGGGTGAACTGAGCGCGGGCGAAATCGAGTCCCAGGGTCTGCGCGAATGAGCGCGCTGCGAGTGTCTTGCCGAGCCCGGGGAAATCCTCGAGGAGCACGTGACCGCCGGCGAGAATTCCGCCGAGCACCATCGTCAGGGGTTCGCGTTTACCGATCACGGCCGTCTCGACTTCGTCGAGAATCGCACCGGCGAGTTGAGAAACCTGGGTCAGTTCGAGGGAGGGCATGGGGGGTCTTTCAGTTGGAGTCTGGCGAGTGGGTTGTGAAGGCTTCGATCGATGTGACCGTGCGAACAAGGGTCCGGCGCTGTGTCATCGACCGGCGTACAGCTGGGTCGCTGACGAACTGCATCAGCTCGGGACCAAGTGCCTCTGCAGCGCCGACAGGATCTTCCGAGCGATCGATGCCGCGATCTGCGACGAGGTGATCGTCGAGCACCTCGACGAGGGAATCGCCGATCTCATCGCTGGGATCCGCGCGACCCGTCGGTGTTGCCCCCACCGATCCCAGAGCACGCCCACGACGAGTGGGCTGACGAAGTCGCGCCTTGAGCACCTGGACCCGCCGATCAGGACGAGTGACAGCGTCCTCAGCCGCACCGTAGTTGTGCCAATTCACCGGCGCCGTGGCCTGGCCGACGTCGAGAATCAACCATGTCGCAGCGGTCGCCACGATGACCACGAAGCCGACCAGCACGAGTCTGGGTTCCATGCCGAGCAGCACCATCAGCACGCCAGTGACGACTCCGATCAGGGCCGTGACAACGACCCAGCGTCGGGTGTTGTCCTGCAGCTGAGGCTGTCCTCGACTGCCGCGTTCGGCTCGAAGCCTCTGCACCCGGATCACGTTGCTGCCCCGACGGTGGAGCCGCCGAGCGCGTGATGGAGGCGCTCGAGCGCGTCGAGCGCAGCGCGACGGTCCGATTCGTCGAGCAGATGGTCAGAGAACCGGGCCTCGCGATACAACGCAGTGAGCTCGGTGATCGCTTGGGGATCGAGGGCGTAGCGCGCCAGAACGCGCTCGGTGAACTCCAGCGATGTGTCAGCCGGATCGCGCTCAAGGCCGGCCGCAGCGACATCGCGTTCGAGCCGGAGCCAACACTGCACGATGGCATTGCGGGGGGCGCCGTCGAGGAGCGCAGCTCGGTGCGCCGCAGCATGTTCGACGACCGCTGCGGAAATGTCTGGCAAGACCTCGAAATCACCTTCTCCAGACGATTGACGTCGCCAGCGCAACCGCGGCCGCTTGCGCCACGCGGTGATCACGAGGGTGATCGCAATCACGAACACGAGCACGACGATGACCACACGCAGCACGGCGCTGAGCCATTCGGGCAGCTTGATCGGGTCATTGCGCGCATCGTCGGGTGCGGTCAACACTTCTCCGGGTTCGAACGCAATGTCGATCTCAAGCGGTGCGCGTTCGCCAGAGGTCGGGTCGAGCTGCGGCTCGCCCCACAAGCTCACTCCGCCTGACGTGCTGACCGCGGCAAACAGCAGGCTCGTGAGGGTTGCAGCGACAACAATCCACGCGCTGCGACCATTCATGTCCTGACCATCACTCACCCATGATCCTGGCTACGACCAGCCGCCGTCAGCACTGATGACCTGGCCGAAGGTAAAGGTGGACGCATCACTCGCCAAGAACAATGCGAGCTCGGCGGTTTCGCGGGGCGTGCCGAGGCGTTGGGCGGGAACCTCTGACTTGAGACGGTCACGGAACTTCTCGTTCTCCATGATCGCTGGCGGGTAATACGTGTCGTTTTCGACGAAGTTCTGTGCGATTGCGTTGACGCGGACGTTGTGCGCCGCCAATTCATGTCCGGCCGATCGGACGAAGGCATTCTGCGCTGCCCGTGCGGTGACGTAACTGGTCGCCTGTGGACGCATTCGACGCATCGGCGACGATGAGGTCAGTGCCACGATCGAGCCGCCACCACGGTCGATCATCGAAGGTGCCGCAGCCCGCACAAGACGCATCAGCGGATGAACCATGGCATCAAAACCGGCCAGCCACTGGTCGTCGTCGATGTCGCGCACCCGAGCGGCGTATGCCGCGAGGTCGAGGTTGGCGACGAGCACGTCGATCTCGCCAGTTGCCGCCAGGAGATCGGCCGGCTCGGTTGCGCCGATCAGCGCACCGCTGTCGGCGGTGACATCAGCGCCTTCCGCGCGGAACAACTCGACAATTGGAGGTCCCATGTAGGTGTCGCAACTTGTCACGAGGACCCGCTTACCAATCAGTCGATCACCCATGGATGCGCACCGTACCGTTTGGGTCGTTCGGCCCTGGCATGGAGAGCGGAGGTCGGCAATCGTGAACTAATGGCCAAGAAGTCGAGCGCACGCATGAAGAGCAATCCGCTCGATCCTCCAGATCTGGCGACCGCATCGAAGGGTGTGGCTCCGCCAGAGAAGCGGCAGCCGGGGGAGAAGTCAGGCCAGCAGTTGCGACAGCGTTATCGACGCGAGAAAAAGCTTGAGGCCTACCAAGTCGAGTTGCTCAAGTTGCAGTCACACCTCGAGAGCACCGGCCGCAAGATGATTGTCATCTTCGAGGGTCGCGATGCCGCTGGTAAGGGCGGCACCATTCGCCGCGTGACTCGGTACATGAACGAAAAGCACTATCGCGTCGTGGCGCTCGGCCGTCCGACTGACGAACAGCGTGGGCAATGGTTTCTCCAGAAGTACGTCACGCAGTTCCCACGTGCGGGCGAGATGGTCCTGTTCGATCGGAGCTGGTACAACCGGGCAATGGTCGAGCCGGTGTTCGGCTTCTGTACCGACAAGGAGCATGAGGACTTCCTCCGCGGCGTCGTTGGATTCGAAAAGGACCTCGTCCGCCAAGGAACGGTCCTCGTGAAGCTCTATTTCTCGGTGACCAAGGACGAACAGCAACGTCGGTTCGACCGTCGCCGCAACGATCCGCTCCGGCAGTGGAAGCTGAGTGAAGTCGACGTGCAGGCACAAGAACTGTGGGACGAGTTCACCGAACGCAAGTACGAGATGCTCCGGCGGAGTCACACGACCGCGACGCCGTGGACGGTGATCCGCTCGAAGGACAAGCACCAGGCGCGGCTGAACGCAATGCGGGTCATCCTCGATGCCGTTGACTACTCCGGCCGCGACCCAGAGCTGGACTACGTCCCGAACCCGGCCATCGTTGTCTCGGGTGCGCACGAGGTCGAACTGATGGAGGCCGAGCGAATTCGCGGCGGCAAGTTCCAAAACTGAACGGCGGGCCAGACGGAGAATGGCTCCGACCACCTGTCGCTCGAGCTGGGCGACAAGAATGCGAAGATGGCCTACATCGACCGTCCCCGGGTTCACGATGCGGATGCGCACATCATGGAGCCACCGAACTGGCTGCGTGATCATGCCGATCCCGATATCCGTGATCGGCTCGCCATCCCGTCGTACGCGAACGAGCTGGTGCAGACCGGCGACGGGCATGACCCGCAAGACCTCGACGAGGTGTTCGCGCGGCTCACCGAGCGGATGGGCAGCGATGAATTCCTGAACAACGAGGACGTCGACGTAATGCAGCGCAAGAACTTTGCTGCCACCGGCTCCTTCATCGCCGAGGATCGACCACGTGTTCTCGACTTCATCGGGGTGGAGAGCCAGTTGATGTTCAACACGTTCCACAACTCGCGCCTGTTCGAGTGGGAGCACCAGCCCGACCTTGACCTCGCCTACGGCGCGGCCCGCGCGCACAACCGGGGGATGACCGAGTTCTGTTCGGTCGACAACCGACTCCTCTCGACGTGTTATGTCCCGCTTGCGGACTTCGACCGCTCTGCGGCGATGGCTGCCGAGGCGATCGACATGGGGGCGGCAGCTTTGCTGATCGCGTCAGGGTGCCCGAGCGGTCACTCGCCTTCGCACCGCGGGCTCGACCCTGTGTGGCGGCAGGCAGAAGAAGCAGGCATCCCGATTGTCTTTCACGTCGGCGGCACCGGTGCGCTGATTGACCCGAGCTACTTCAACAACGGACTGCCGATCCCGCCAGACTTCCACGGCGGCGAGGAAAACTTCCGCTCGGTGGACTACATGGCCATCCCGTTCCCTCCAATGCAGACGCTGGCCACGATGATCTTCGATGGCGTGCTTGAACGGTTCCCGAACCTCCGCGTCGGTGTCGTTGAGCAGGGGTGCACGTGGTTGCCAAGCTGGCTCAAGCAGATGGAGTCGGCTATGGATGCCTTTGCTCGCCACGAAGAACGACTGCAAGCACTTTCGATCACACCGCGCGAGTACGTCGAGCGTCAGGTTCGCGTGACCCCGTATCCGACCGAAGATGTGGGCTGGGTGACCGAGCAGGTGGGTCCCGACATCTTGATGTTTAATACCGACTACCCGCACGTCGAGGGTGGTCGTCGACCCTATGAGCGCTTCGAAGCCAGCCTGGGTGACGCCACCGACGAAGTGCGCGAGCGTTTCTACGCCGACAACTTCCTCGATCTGATGGGTACCGCCGTGGCGGCGCTGGTCTGATCGTCGCCAACTGCTGACCCTGTGGGGGCTGTTGCCTAGGGTCGCGGCGTGCGCTTCGACCTTGTTCTTGACAACGCGAACATTCTCACCGTCGACCCTGCGCGGCCTAGGGCCGGCTCGCTTGGAATCATTGGCGATCGGATCGTTGCCGTTGCCGGGCGCGGCGAGTTGGCCCAGTTCGACGCGGAGCGAACGATCGACCTCGATGGCCATTTTGTTGCGCCGGGGTTCAACGACGCGCACAACCACATGCAGGCGTACGGCGCGACCCTCAACGAGGTTCCGCTTCACGGTGACGCTGTCCACTCGATTGAGGAGCTGGTCGCCGCCATTGCCGAGCGGGCCTCCTCGACCCCGCAGGGTGGGTGGATTGTCGGCGCCGGTTATGACCACAACAAGCTGGCCGAACGACGTCACCCGACCTGCCACGAACTGGATCGGGTCAGTCCCGATCATCCCGTTCTGCTCAACCACACCTCGGGTCACTTCGCCACGTTGAACAGCGCAGCGATGCGCCTCGCCAGGATCGGCGAAATCGACGTGCCCGACGGGGGAGTGGTGGCCGTCGATGACGAGGGCCGACCCAACGGCCTCCTCGAGGAGCAGGCACAACAACTCGTCCGTTCCCTTGTCCACCCCCGATCGGTCGCTGAGATGTCCACCAACCTGGGCCTCGCCAGCGATCGATACCTGTCCGAAGGAATCACAAGCTGCCAGGAGGCGGGAGTCGGCGGCATCCTCGGCACGGCCGAACCGGTCGAAGTCGCTGCGTACCAACAAGCCCGACGAGCCAATCGCTTGCGAGTGCGCGTGACCATGATGGCCTCGGTTGATGCGTTGCATAGCTGCGCACATCACGCGGATGACAACGAGCCGTTCTCACTCGATCTCGGCATGCACACCGGGTTCGGCGACGACTGGCTTCGTTATGGCGCGACGAAGATCTTCGCCGACGGTTCGCTCATGGGCTGCACGGCGGCGATGTTCGAGGATTTCGATGGCCAGCCCGGCAACAACGGCTACTTCCAGATGCCTGAATCTCGGCTGCACGAACTGATCCTCGCCGCGCATCGGTCGGGATGGCAGGTTGCCACCCACGCGATCGGCGACCGTGCAGTCTCATCAGTGCTTGACGGGTACGAGGCGGCGCTGCAGCAGTACCCCCGAGCAGACCACCGGCACCGCATCGAACATGCTGGGATGACCCGAGCTGCAGACGTCGACCGCATTGCTCGGCTCGGCGTGATCCCAGTTCCACAGGCCCGCTTCGTCTCTGAGATCGGAGACGGCATGCTCCGGGCGATCGGACCCGACCGTGTCGGGGATTGCTACCGGCAGCGATCGTTCCTCGACGCAGGTGTCACATTGCCTGGCAGCTCCGACCGGCCCGTCGTCAACGGTGCACCGTTGCTCGGCATCCACGACTTGGTGAACCAGCGCACGGCGTCGGGCGCTGACTTCAATCCGGCCGAAGCGCTCACGATCGACGAAGCAATCCACGCCTACACCGTCGGATCAGCGACAGCGTCGTTTGATGAGCACCGCAAGGGTTCGATCACGTCGGGCAAGCTGGCCGACCTGGTCGTGCTCGACACCGACCTCACCGCGATCGAACCCGATGGCATCGGGGACACCAAGGTGCTCGCCACAATGGTGGGTGGCAACTTCGAGTTCGACGGGGCGAGCCTTGCCTAATTTCGATCAGTCCCGGTCGTAGACCGGTGGTCGCGTCGCGATGAGCGACATGGGCCCCGACCTCGCCGGCGACTGAGCTGGCCTCGTACGATCGTTTCATGTCTGATGTCGTGCTGTACGAGAAGCGAGGCAAGGTCGCGCTGATCACCCTCAACCGTCCCGAGCGCCTCAACGCGTGGACCACCGATCTCGGTAGTGCCTACTGGGATCGCATTGACGAGGCGACCGCCGACCCCGACGTCCGTGTCATCGTCGTGACCGGTGCGGGGAAAGGGTTCTGCGCGGGCGCCGATATGGATCTGCTGCAGGGCATCGGAGCAGGCGCAGAGCGCAGTGCTCCGGCTCGCGATGAGCACCAGACGTACACGACCACCGTCCCCAAGCCCGTCATCGGTGCGATCAACGGCGCGTGTGCTGGCCTCGGCATGGTGCAGGCAATGATGTTCGACGTCAGGTTCGCCGCCGCTGGCGCCAAGTTCACCACGGCATTCGGCCGTCGCGGCCTCGTCGCTGAGTACGGCATCTCGTGGATGCTTCCCCGCATCGTCGGTCATGCGAATGCAATGGACCTCCTGCTGTCCGCCCGAATCGTCCTTGCCGAAGAAGCTCAGGAAATGGGTCTCGTCAACAAGGTGTTTCCTGCCGACCGTCTACTCGAGGAGACAATGGCCTACGCGAACGACATCGCCGACAACGTGGCATCGACGTCGATTCGCTCAATGAAGCAGCAGATCATGGCCGGTTGGGAGTGGGACCTGGCCACGTCCAACGCTGACACGCACGAGCGGATGCAGCACTCGCTGCGCCAGGCAGACTTCACAGAGGGTGTCCAGAGCTTCCTCGACAAGCGTCCGCCGGAGTTCTCGCCGGTCAGTTCACGCGACTGACTCTTCGGAGGCTTGGGATTCCGCCGACGGACGCAGTCCAATCGTCGCAGTGGCGATGATCAAGACGAAGGACAACCCAGCCATCTGCGGGATGGTCACGCGATCGAACGCCTCGACCCAACGTGCGCTGCACGGGTTGTCGAACTCACAGAAGTTCGACTTCTCCGGAAACCATTGGATCCACACGTGATAGGCCGACACGGCGAGCCCGAGTAGGGCGATGACCCTGACGTAGAGCAGCATCGATTGATCGCGCCGAACGGCCGCCATCACCAGCAGCACGGCGAGCGGATACATCGCGATGCGTTGGTACCAGCACAGCTTGCATGGGATGAAGTCCGCCACCTCTGAGAAGTAAAGGCTCCCGAGCGTTGCGGCCACAGCGACCGACCCGGCGATCATGAGCGCCCTCCGGCGCACCACGGCTCGGACCGACTCGTTGAAGACGGCGACGACAATGCCCACCAGGCCGGCGAACAGGGCGAGAGCGAACACAGTGGCGACCGTTGAAGCGTCCATTGCGCTCCAGCATGCCGAACAGAATGCGGCGAACCAATGACCAACGTCCCAGCACGCGCGCCGACCCGATGAAATGCCAAACTCGGGAATGAACTCCAATGGCTCCGAGATCCTTGTCGATGTGGACGGATCGGTCACCACGATCACGTTCAACCGGCCCGATGCGCTCAATGCGCTGACACCCACAATGCTCGTCGCACTCGATCAGGCTGTCGGCATCGCAATCGACGATCCGACGCAGCGACTCGTCGTGCTCACGGGAGCCGGGCGGGCCTTTAGCGCCGGTGTCGATCTCAAAGCGCTCGGGGATCGGGCGCTGACAAACGGCGTGGTCGGCGACATTCTCGACGTGCCCGCTCGAGCGCTGACCGACAAGTTGTCCAACGGGGCCATCGTCACGATCGCAAAGGTCAACGGCTTCTGCTTCACCGGTGCCCTGGAGATCGCACTGGCCTGCGACCTGATGGTCGTCGCTGACGAAGCAACGTTGGCTGATACGCATGCGAAGTTCGGGCTGCGTCCCACCTGGGGGATGAGTCAGCGGCTGCCGGCGGCAGTCGGCCTCACCCTGGCCCGAGAACTCTCGCTGACGGCTCGGAACGTCAAGGGTGTCGAGGCTGCTTCGATCGGGCTCGCGTGCCGCTCCGCTCCGGGCGATCAACTCAATGCCGAGGTCGCCGGACTTGTCGAGCAGATTCTCGGCAACAGCGACGGTTCACTCGCTGCGTACAAAGACCTGTACCGCGTCGCCGAGCAGCACGGTCTGACCGACGGACTCGCGTACGAAGCGGCAACCGACTACCCGATCACCGATACGGACAGTCGGCTGGATGGGTTCAGGTAGCGCCATGCAATACGGCATCTGTGTTGCGTCGCGGCCCGGCGACATCGACTATGTGGTCGAAGCCGAGCGGCTCGGTTTCACCCACGCCTGGTTGGCCGACAGTCAAATGATCTGGAGTGATGTGTACGCCATGCTCGCGTTGGCGGCGGATCGAACCTCGACGATCCAACTCGGCACCGGCGTTGCCGTGGCGGGAACGCGCCTCGCCCCTGTCACGGCGGCAGCGATCGGCACGATCAACCAACTGGCACCCGGTCGCACGTTTTGCGGGATCGGCACCGGCAATACCGCAATGCGGATCATGGGTCATCGGCCGCAACGGATTGCAGAATTCGACGAGTACCTGAGTGTCCTCCGCTCACTCCTGCACGGCGAGGAAGTGGAGTACACCCTCAACGGTCAGACCGCGCCGATCGCGCATTTGATGCCCGAGGACGGCTTTGTGCGCTTCGACCCAGCGCCACCGCTCTACGTCTCGGCGTTCGGTCCTCGCGCGCTCGACCTTGCCGCATTGCACGGGGACGGGCTGATCACATCGGTTCCGCCTGACCCGGCGGCCGTGCGACACATGCGTGGTGTCATCTCCGAGCGCCGCGCCGCCCACGGTCGGCCCACATCTCGATCCGACTTCCCGATGGCGACGCTCACCACCATTGCCGTGCTCGAACCGGGCGAAGCCACCGACTCGGACAGGGTCAAACAACAGGTCGGCGCATTCGCGGTCGCAGCGCTCCACTACAGCTACGAGCAAATGGCGCAGTTCGGCCGCCGTCCGCCGGCCCATCTCGCTGACATGTGGGGTGACTACGTGGCAGCCGTCGAGGAGACCCCGCTCGAGCGCCGCCACCTCCGCACGCACCTCGGTCACAACTGCTGGGTGATTCCTGAGGAGGAGCGGTTCATTACCAAGGAACTCATCGAGCGCTCGTGCCTGGTTGGCACCCCTGACGACCTGCGTCGCCGTGTAGCCGAACTCGACGAAGCCGGTCTCGATCAGATCGTGCTGCTCCCGCCACTCGATGCCAAAGAAGATGTGATCGCTGCGGTGGCTCGCGAACTCATCTCCTCGACTCCGCCAGAGCGATGAGTGTCGCTGCGAAGGGTTCGCCGCAAAAGCCCATCGCCGGTTCTCGTTGGCCCAGCGCGATTGCGTAGCGTTGGCGCAGCGACCAATCGCCCGCCTGTCTTCGAGGAGCACACATGTCCGACGCACTGATCATCGACACCTGCCGCACGCCCCGCGGCATCGGCAAACAAGGCAAGGGCTCCCTTGCTCACCTGCACCCACAGCACTTGGCGCGCACGGTGCTCGAGGCCATTCGAGACCGCAACGACCTCGACACCGCTGACGTCGACGACATCATCTGGGGCACGAGCTCCCAGGTGCAAGAGCAGAGCGGTGACCTCGGTCGGATGGCAGCGCTCGATGCCGGCTACGACATCACGGCAAGCGGCGCCACGCTCGACCGGTTCTGCGGTTCGGGCATCACGACCACGAACTACGCATCGCACGCCGTCATGGCAGGCATGGAAGACGTGGTCATCGCGGGTGGCACCGAGATGATGTCGCTGCCCAAGAAGGGCATGCTGCCGATGGGCGCAAACAACGCGCACCTCCAGGAACTGCACCCACAGTCACATCAGGGTGTCTGTGCCGATGCGATTGCCACCCTTGAAGGGATCTCGCGCGAGGCGCTTGACGCGCACGCCGCGGACTCGCAACGCAAGGCTGAAATCGCCATCAAGGAAGGTCGCTTCGACAGGGCCCTCATCCCGGTGTACAACCTCGACGGCAGCCTTGCGCTCGACCGCGAAGAGTTCCCCCGGCCGGGCACAACAGCTGAATCGTTGGCCAAGCTCTCGGCCAGCTTTCCGGCGGTGGCGGACTACCGCCACGAAGAAGGCTCGAAGACCTTCCGCGAACTCATCAACCAGAAGTTCCCGGACCTCGACATCAATCATGTCCATCACGCCGGCAACTCATCGGGCGTCGTTGACGGCGCCGCGGCGATTCTCATCACGAGCGAGGATTACGCACGAGCCCACGGCATGAAGGCCCGTGCTCGGGTCGTCGCCACAGCGAACATGGGCGATGACCCCACCTTGATGCTCAACGCTCCGGTGCCCGCTGCAAAGAAGGTGCTCGAGAAGGCGGGGATGACTGCCGACGACATCGACATCTGGGAGATCAACGAAGCCTTCGCGGTCGTGTCGGAGAAGTTTCAACGCGACCTGGACCTCGATCGCAGCAAGGTCAACGTCAATGGCGGCGCCATGGCGCTCGGGCACCCGATCGGGGCGACCGGAGCAATTCTGATCGGGACCGTGCTCGATGAACTCGAGCGTCAGGACAAGCAGTTCGGTCTGATCACCATGTGTGCCGCTGGTGGTATGGCCCCGGCCATCATCATCGAACGCGTCTGAGCATCAGAACATCGAGGTCTGTCCCGGCGGCGTCGGCAACGGCGCCAGGGCGGGCAGCTTGGCGGCGACTGCCTCGTGCAACGCTCGGGCCAGCCCCGGCGACTCGAGATTCTCCGGCTGATGGACGAATACGTAGGGCGTCCGGCCTTCATCAAGCCACGCGACGATCTGTGGCACCCAAGCCAGCAGTCCCTGCAGTGTTCCGTCGACGGTGTCCTCTCCGATGACACGGACAATCGGCGACGATCCGATCGCGTCGAGGACGACCGGGAGGTCGGGCTTCTGACGTTGCTCGTCGATGGCCGCTGTCGACCTGGCTGCAACGGCATACAGCGGCCGCGTGTCGAGTACAACGCGACCGATATTGCGTTCGAGGCACAACTTGTCGACGGCCCGATGCGCCGCTGAGAAGTCGAAGAATTCGCGGTGTCGCAACTCGACGGCCCAGGGCCAATCTTGTGGCAGCCGGCGGAGAAACGCGAGTAGTGCATCAAGGTCGGCTGGACCGAATGAGCCGGGGAGTTGTACCTGGACTGGACCGATGCGCTGACCCAGCGGCTCGATCACATTCAGAAAGCTGCGCACTTCAGCACCGACGTCGCGCAACCGCTTGTCGTGGGTCACGGTGCGCGGGAGCTTGAAGGCAAACCGGAAGTCATCCGTCGTCTGCCGCAACCACTTGTCCACGGTGGTGGCCGTCGGCTGAGCGTAGAACGTCGTGTTGCCCTCGACGGCCGTGCACCATTGGGCATACAACGCCAGTTCTGTTCCGGGTTGCGTCCCGGTCGGGTAGAAGCGACCGACCCACGGGCGATGAGCCCACATTGGACAACCGACGTGGAGCACTGGTGACGGGCTGTCAGCCATTCATGTCTTCGAGCATCCAGCAGGGGGTCGAATCGTTGGCCCACCGGTACCCGATCTCAGGTTGCACGGCTCGCTACTCGCCGCTCACCACTTGCCGGGGAGTTGGCCGATCCGGTCGAACTGCTCGCCGAGCATCACGCCCAACGTGCGCTGCTCACCCGACTCGAGGTGGATCTCCGGTCGTCCGTGCGCAAAACGGTAGTTGCAGATGACTGCGACGTCGCCCTGGCGCCAGTCGACCTTGGTGCCGAAATCGTCGTAGATCTTGATGAACTGCTCAAGCTCGTCACGGGTGAACTCGGTGTCGTCGCCAAACGTCATGTGGAGCGGGCGCTCGGCGAATGGAAGATGTTGCACGAGCGGCCACGTGTCGAACCACATGCCGTGATCGGCGAGGCTGGCGTAGAGCAGATTGCGATCGAGTTGTGCGAAGTACTCGAACGCCGGGTTGTAGAACCGCGTCTTCATGAGGCGATTCGGGCCCCACTCGACCAGGAGACCTCGCTCGATCGCCTTGGCTTCGGCGACGGCGGGGTCATCGGTGCCGAACGACTTCTGCCAGTGGTTGTAGACGCCGTACCCGATCTCTCCGACGAAGTTCTCGGCATCGGTGAGGCTGCGGTGATAGCAGACGCCGTGCGCCTTGAGTTTCTGGCCAAGCTCGGTTGCGAGAATCGCGTCGGTGGAGGCAACGCCGTCGGAGACGTAGGTCGCGCCCCGATCGGGAAGTGCGTCGGCGCAGACGAAGCTGATCAGCCGAGTGCTCTTGCTGACATAGGCCATCTCGTGGTGGTAGGGGAGACGGGCGGCGAGCGGAGCACCGATCTCGTACACGTTGGCCTCGATCCGGTCTCTCGGGTTTGCGCCGCCTTCGTAGACCATCTCGGCATCGAGGACGATCTTGGCGAACTCGCGCATCGCAGCGATGCTGGTCAGTCTCGTGTTCCGCAACACGACCAGGCCGACGGAGTCGAACGTGGCCCGCATGCGCCGGGCGAGTTCGCCATCTGGCCGCAGATCGGCATCGTTCATCTCGAAATCCGAACAGTCGACTTCGTACACCTCGGGAGCGTGGTGTGACGTGCCGGTCCAGAACCGTTGGGGAATGAGGTCGTTGAGTGGGGCCAGATCAGGACCCGTTGAGGTGTGTTCGAGAAGTGTCATTCGCAGCGCCGATCAAGAAAGCCGAGTAAACCAGTCGGGATTGTAGCCATGCGACCGGATACATCGCCAACATGATGTGGAAATACCCCCGAAACCCTTGCTGGTGGACGTGAGGGGCCGTTCAACCGGAGTTGCGGATGCCGGTGGCGATGGCGTTGATCGTGAGCTGGATACCGCGTTCGATCAACTCGTCGTGGTCGCCGTCTCGATAGCGCCGCAGGAGGTCAACCTGCATCACATGCAAGGGGTCGAGGTAGGGATAGCGGTTGCTCAGGCTGCGAGCCAGGAGCGGGTTGTCAGCAAGCGGATCTGGCGAGCCGGTGATCCGCTCATGCCACCCTCGAGTGAGGGTGTGCTCGGCTTCGATGCGCCCGAAAATGTCGCTCCGAGTTGTCGCGTCCTCGACGAGAACGTCGGCGTAGCGGCGCCCGATGTCGATATCGGTCTTGGCGAGCACCATGCCCATATTGTTGATAATGGCTGTGAAGAATGGCCAGTCGGTGTACATCTGAGCGAAGCGCTCCGCTGCAGTGTCATCCTGGGCGGCGACTGCTTCGAATGCCGAGCCCGCGCCGTACCAGGCCGGGATCATCAAGCGGCACTGTGTCCACCCGAACACCCAGGGGATGGCTCGAAGGTCTTCGATCGCGAGCGACTTCTTGCGTGAGGCAGGCCGGCTGCCCACGTTGAGCGTGGCGATCTCATTGGTCGGAGTGATCGACCGGAAGAAGTCGACGAAACGGTCATCGCCGTACACGAGTGAGCGGTACGCGGTGAACGCGGTGTCGGCAAGTTGCTGCATTGTGTCGCCGAACCCGTCCGCAGGGGCGCCAAGTTGCTCGGCGTTGAGGCACGAGGACTCGATCGTCGCGGACAAGAGTGTCTCAAGGTTGCGGCGGGCCAAGGCGGGCGTGCTGTACTTCGCCGCGACCATCTCGCCCTGCTCGGTGAGCCGGATCGACCGGTCGACTGATCCGGGAGGCTGGGCGAGGATCGCTTGGTAGGCAGGCCCACCGCCGCGGCCGACCGTGCCGCCTCGGCCGTGGAAGAGCCGCAGCCTCACCCCAGCGACGTCAGCAGCTTCAACGAGTGCCGCCTGTGCGGCGAACAGGTTCCACTGCGACGATAGGTAGCCGCCGTCCTTGTTCGAATCGGAATAGCCGATCATCACCTCCTGGCGATCGCCGCGAGATGCGACCAGCTGGCTGTACACCGGATTGCTGAGCATCGCCGTCAGCGTTGCAGCCGACTGGGCGAGGTCGCCGATCGTCTCGAAGAGCGGGACGATGTCGAGTTGGGCGGATGCCGGTCGGCCAGCACGTGCCGGCTCAAGGAGTCCGACTTCTTTGAGGAGGACCGCAACTTCGAGCACATCGCTCACGGTTTCGGCCATCGAGATCACATAGTGAGGAACAGCTCGAGGCCCAACACGCGCGACCGATCGCGCGGCTTCGTCGAGGACACCGAGTTCGCTGATCGTCTGGTCGGCATAGGTGGCGCTCGGATTGCGAAGCAGCCGTGGCGACGCCAACTCAGCGGTCAACACCTCGACTCGGTCGGCTTCGGCCAGCGTCAAGTACTCCCCGTGCACGCCGGCGTTGGCCAGCAGATCCGCGATGACACCTTCATGGACCGAGGAGTTCTGCCGCATGTCAAGACCGCACAGGTGAGCGCCGAAGATCGCAGCGGCGCGACGAGCAGGCTCGATCTGCGCATCAGCGAGGGCAGCGCCACCGTGTGTGCGCAGCGATGCATCGACGATGTCGAGATCAGCCAACAGTTCGTCGATCGACGAATAGGCGTCTTGCCGGACAGCGGGAGGAGGCCCCGGCACCTCGTCGATGTCGGGATCGATTGCATCTTCAGCGAACGCATACAACCGGGCATGCATGCCGCGCAGCGCTCGGCGGTATGGCTCGTCTGCGCGAAATCGGGAGTCGTCGCCTGATGCATCAGCCAGGGCAGTGAGCTCCATGGTGGGAGTGATCAGGCGAGCCGACATCGACAGCTCGCGGCCGAGCCGGTGCAGCGTTGCCAGGTGGTGGCCGAGCGCCACGTGGGTGTGGCGACCGATTGCGAGCCGCATCACCTCTGCGGTCACAAACGGGTTGCCGTCTCGGTCGCCGCCGATCCACGAACCCATGCTGACCGCAGCGCTGGCGTCGGCATCGATCGCACCGAAGTCGTCTTCAACGATCTGTTCCAGGTGTCGCGACAGTGCTGGAATCGTTTCGAACAGGCTTGCCGAGTAATACCGGAGCGCTTCGTTGATCTCGTCACGCACGCGCAGCTTTGAGAGACGCAGAATGGCTGTTTGCCACAACGACAAGATGTTGACGCCGAGCCGCGCATCAGCGTCGTCGATCGCAGGATCGTTGGCGTCGAGGCCGTTGCGTTCGTTCAGGACCTCGGCGATCTCGCGCAGCACGTCGAGGATCGTCTGTCGGCGAACCTCGGTGGGATGTGCGGTGATCACCGGGCTGACGGAAAGCGCATCGATCACGCCGACCACCTCGCCCGCGTCCACGCCGATCGAACGGAGCCGTTCGAATGTCGCATCGAGACTGCCCGGCTGTGCCGTCGAGCGATGGGCGCGATGGAAACGACGCCGCCGTTCGAGATGGACGTCTTCAGCAGTGTTGGCGAGCAGAGACAACCAGTCAAAGGCGCGAATCACGTCGAGTTGCTGCTCGATCGGCTGGTCACTCAAGGCCGACCGCAGTACCTCGACGGCGCTTTCGTCGTGACGGCGACCGGCGACTGCGGCCTGACGCACCGACTCGATCAGTTCGAAGGTCTCGTCACCCGATTGCTCGCGGACGATGTCTCCGAGGATGCGGCCAAGGAGCCGGATGTCATTGCTGAGCTCTTCGTACGGGGAGTCGAACACTGAGCCAGTCAAGCAGGTCGCATTGCCATTGTTGCCTGGACTCTTGAGCTCGACCGGTCAGTTCCTCGGCAGCGTCAACTCAAACGTTGCGCCGCCGAACCCGAATTCTTGGTCGCGCCCCTCGATCGTGACCGTCGTGACGCCGTCAGGGATCGCGACGCCGTCGAGCGCGCGGGTGAATGGCTGTTCGGACGCGTGGTCGTGCGTCAAGAGACGAAACCCGTACTCGGTGCCGTCGGGGCCGAGGATCCGCCACCCATCGGCGTAGCGGTCGGGGGAGTCGTATGGCGACGAGATCGTGACGGCGAAGCTCCACCCGGTACTTGACACGGCGGCTTTGGCATTGATCGCGTCGGGGAAACGCTGCTCGGCAACTGACTCCGTGGTGGACTCGCTGGTGCTGCCGCTGTTGTCTCCGTCCGAGCTGCAGGCCGCGCCACCGACGAAAGCAGCGGCTGCTGCGAGGGCAGTTGCCGAATGAGAAATCGAGGGGCGGCGCATGAGGCGACGGTAGTTGTCGGCCAGACTGATGGGTATGCGCGTCGTGTTCGCCACTGCAGAACTCTCTCCGGTGGCCACGGTCGGCGGCTTGGCAGCCGCCGCCGCAGGACTTGGCGCCGAGTTGCGTCGTGCCGGGATTGATGTGGATCTGGTGATGCCCGACTACGGCGACGTCGACCTCGTCGACGAAACCACGATCGAGCTGTCAGTCCCTGAATGGGTCGGCGCTGCGACAATCCGGGTGGGAATTCATCCCGTCGCCGGGCGCCTGCATCTCGTCGGCGTTCCCGGGATGGCGCGTCCGCACCCGTACCTCCAGGCGGATGGATCGGGCTGGGTCGACAACAGCGAACGGTTCTTTCGCTTCGCGCGGGCGGTTGCTGCATTTGTGGAGGCTGATCCGCCGGATGTCCTGCATCTCAACGATTGGCACACGGGCGCTGTCCTGGCGGCGCTCGAATCGCCGCCGCCGACGGTCGTGTCGATCCACAACCTCGCCTACCAGGGCGTGGCGGGGCCTGAGTGGCTTGAACTGATCGGCCCGCTGGCCGCGCACTTCGAGTGGTGGGGCGACACCAATCCGTTGTCCGGGGCACTCGCGCTTGCGGACCGTGTTGTCGCCGTGTCACCGAACTACGTCACTGAGATCACCACTCCTGGAGGTGGCTTCGGGCTCGACGGGCCGCTCCGGCAGCGCGGCGACGCACTGATCGGCGTCCTCAACGGCATCGACACCGACGTGTGGAACCCAGCTGACAACCCGCATCTCGTCGCCACCTTCGATATGTCATCGCTTTCCGCCCGCACGGCGAATCGAACAGCGCTGCTCGCTCGGCTCGGTCTGCCCGATGACGACACGCCACTTGTCACCATCGTCACCCGCCTCACGCACCAAAAGGGTGTCGACCTCATCACCCCACTGGTGCCGTTGCTTGAGCAGATCCCGATGCGGCTTGGCATTCTTGGTTCGGGAGACGCGGTGCTGTCGGGCGAACTCCATCGCCTCGCAGCAGCTCATCCGAACCATCTCGCCTTCGTTGACGGATATGACGAATCCCTCTCGCATCAAATGTTCGCTGGTGCCGATGCATTCCTCATGCCGAGCCGGTTTGAGCCGTGCGGGCTCACCCAGATGCAGGCCATGCGATACGGCGCCGTGCCGATCGTGACAGCGGTCGGTGGTCTCGTCGACACCGTTCCAGACGCCGATCTCGATACACGACGCGGCGTCGGGTTCGTCGCGCAACGGGTTGAGTCGACCGATTTGCTCGCCGCGATGTTCCGAGCTGCCCGACGGCTGAAGGACAAGCGGCGAACCGCTGCGCTGCAGAAACGAATGATGTCGATCGACTGGTCATGGACCGGTCCGGCGCAGACGTACGTCAAGCTCTACCGTGAGCTCGTGCGCGGAGACTCCTGACGCAGCATTCATCCAGCGTTTCCGTTGTGACACGAACCGACCAGGTACGTTGAGAGGCGATGGCTGTCGAACCAACCGTGCTCGTGATCGTCCTCGCCGGCGGCGAGGGTAAACGCCTCCAACCGCTGACCAACGATCGCGCCAAACCAGCGGTGCCGTTCGCCGGCACCTATCGGATGATCGACTTTGCATTGTCGAACTTCGCCAACGCGGGCTACCGCAAGGTGGTCGTACTCACTCAGTACAAGAGCCACAGCCTCGACCGTCACATCAGCATGACCTGGCGGTTCTCTACGTTGCTGGGCGACTATGTGACCCCAGTGCCTGCCCAGATGCGGCGTGGCCCGTACTGGTTCCAGGGGTCAGCCGACGCGATCTACCAGAACCTCAACCTGATCAACGATGAGAAGCCCGACATCGTGTGCGTCTTCGGCGCTGACCACATCTACCGCATGGACCCCCGCCAGATGGTCAAGGAGCACATGGCCAATGACGCTGGCGTCACGGTGGCGGCGATCCCGGTTCCCAAGCACGAGGCCACGGACTTTGGTGTCATCGAGTCCGACGAAGAGGGTCGGATCATCGGGTTCCATGAGAAGTCACCGACGCCGCCGACGATGCCAGGGAGCGATGACATGTGTCTCGCCAGCATGGGCAACTACGTCTTCGACCGTGAGACGCTGATTGACATCGTCACGCCCAAGAAAGACCAGGACGGTGCTGATAGCGCGATGAACGACCTCGGCGGCGATGTGATCCCAGCACTCACCGCATCGGGCGACGCACGTGTCTATGATTTTTCGAGGAACGAGATTCCCGGCCAGGGCGAACGCGAGCAGGGGTATTGGCGAGACGTGGGGACGCTCGACGCCTTCTACGACGCCAACATGGACCTCATCGCGCCTGTCCCGGTGTTCAACCTCTACAACGACAAGTGGCCGGTGTTCACCGGACGCCAGGCCCTGCCGCCTGCCAAGGTGTCGCGTGGGCGGGGCGGCGAGCCTGCATTCGTTGACGGAAGCTTGTTGTGTCAAGGTTCGATCATCTCCGGGTCGCACGTCGAGGGTTCCATTATCGGCCCGGGATCTTTTGTCGATCATGACGCGCATGTCACCAACTCGATTCTCTTCCCCGGTGTGACGATCGGGCCGGGCGCCCGACTCAACCGGTGCATTGTCGACAAGAACGTCGTCATTCCGGACTTCGCACGCATCGGCTTTGACGCTGAGCAGGACGCCAAGCAATTCACGATCAGCGACAACGGCATTGTCGTCATTGCGAAGGATCAGCAGATCACCTAAGACACGCTGGTCAGGCTGTGGTGCCGGCGGCTCGATTGTCGCTGGTCTGTTTGGGTCGCCCGCAACGGTCTTCTACGAGCCCGTTCTGGACGCTCTGGGGCAGTCCATGCCGAAGCCTCAGCTCGGCGGCAAGCCGTTGAGCCGCTCACCACCGCTGACGGCAGCGGCGCGTTCGACCCGAACCTGTTCATCTCGGCCGTTGGGTAGGCCGAAATACTCCCGCGCCGGTCTCGGCGGCTTCGATGATGGCCACAACGGAGCGGCCGAACTCGAATGAGAAGGCATGGGCTAATGGGCGGTCATCGTGAAACGCTGCGCCGATCGTCTGCAACATGTTGATGATGCCGGTGTCGCGAAGTGGCTGTAGCTCAGGAGCGATCGCTGCGGGCCGGGGGAGGGGAACCAGTGCACCGTTCTGCTCGAGTTGGGTCGACGGGTCGGTCTCGATTCGCAAAACGCCGTCGGTTCCAGCGACCTGGACGTCGAGCGACGGGGTGACGGCGTTGTCCCACGTCACTTCGACCGCGGCGGCGAAACCTTCGAAGCGCATCACGAGTTGGTCGACGCGCTCAGCAGTCGAGCGCAATGACACCTCGGTCGGGGCGCCATGCCCGTTGATCTGAGCGACCAGCAACAACAGGGCCACCTGGTCGTGTGCAGCCGTGAGCAGGCTCGATTGAGGCCGGGTCGATCGCGAAGAAAGGTTCGTCAACGGACCAACACTGTGACAACGAGCGATCATCTGTTGCACGGCGGTGACGCTGACCGTTGGCCATGCGAACGCGCGCTTGCCAGCAGTCGGACGAGCGATCAGTGCATCGCACTCCGCAACGGTTGACGCGAGTGGCGCCACGGCGATGACATCGGCCCCCGTCGTGACATCCCAACCCAATGAGCGCGCACCGAAGACGGTTGCCTCGGCGAGCGGACTGTCACCCCAGATGTCGACAGGCACTACTTGCCGGCGAGAGCTGCAACGACCGGAGCAAACGCCTCAAGCTCGTCGGGCCCGACAATCACGTAGCTGAACCCGTACTGCTCGCGGCGCGCTTGGATGGTCTCGATCATGTGGTCTGGGCTGCCAATGAGTGCGAAGGGCGATTCTTCGATCATTGATTCTTCAACGCCGATCATCTGGGCCATGCCGGCCACCTGGCCCGCTCGGTCATCGGTGACGCTGACGAAAAAGGTACGGATGTTCATCTCGATGTGTTCGAGCCGTCCCGCCGCCTCGGCGACGTCGGCAACCAGGGCAACCTTGTCGGTGATGACCTCGCCGGTCATCGTGGCGATGGCGTCGGGGCCGATGACGCCGGCATGCAGGGAACCGTTGACGCCGACGATGTCGGCCTGCTGCGCAGCGATGGTGAGAACACGCTTGCCGCCGCCACCGATGATGACTGGCGGGTGCGGGCCTTGCACTGGCTTCGGGAAACCGTTGTAGTCGGTGATTGCGTAGTGCTCGCCCTCGTGTGAGAACGGACCTTCACCCATGGCCGACTTGATGATGTGGAGGCCTTCGACGAAGCGATCGATACGTACGCCGGGGCGGTCGTATTGGATGCCCGCCTGTTCGTAGTCGCTGATCATCCATCCAGCACCGAGGCCGATCTCGACGCGTCCATCGCTGAGCACGTCCATTGTCGCCAACTCCTTGGCGAGCACAACGGGATGCTTGTAGTCGTTGTCGAACACGAGGGCGCTTGCCCGCAGGGTGGTCGTGGAATCGAGGATGGTCTGCAGCGCAGGCACGGGCGCGAGTTGATCGCCGAAGTGATCGGGCATCGTGGCGATGTCGTAGCCGAGTGATTCGATCTTCTTGGCCTGCTCGACCCAGTGATTACGATCGGGAGACACCGAGAGTTGGACACCGAATCGGAAGGGCTTCACCGGAAATCGCGACATCTCAATGACCGTACCCTGGCGCATGCCGGGTGACCCGAATCGGGCGGAAACGGCCACTACTGTCGCACTCACTGTGCGTATCACCGGCTGGCTTCCACGTCTGTTCGCGATCATCGCGGCCGGCGCGCTCATGATCACGGCTGTCGTCGTGGCCGTGGCTCCCAGGGTGTGGCACATTGTGAACGCGCACGAAGAAGTTCCGGTCGTGCTCCCCGAGTTCGAAGCCCTTGCCCAACGCACCTATGTGTATGACCGCAATGGCGAAGAAATCGCCGTGTTCGAGCTGGAGAACTCGCAGCCGATTTCGTACGCCGACATGCCCCCGCAAGTGGTGCAGGCGTTCCTCGTCGTCGAAGACAAAGAGTTCTTCAACCACGACGGCGTCAACGTTCGCTCGCTGATCCGCGCCACGCTGTCGAACTTCGCGAGCGACGCACCGCAGCAGGGCGCTTCCACGATCACCATGCAGGTGGTCAAGAACGACTTCCTCGCCGGTCTGGAACGCGATGGCCGCTACAAGTTGCTGCAGACCCACTACGCACGCATGCTCGAGAAGGAACTCACCAAGGAAGAGATTCTCGAGCGTTACCTCAACACGGTTTTCTTCGGCAACAACGCCTACGGAATCCAGGCTGCAGCCGAGACCTACTTCGGCAAGACCGCCGCCGAGCTGACGTTCATCGAGTCGACGTTTCTTGCCGGCCTCGTTCGTTCGCCGTCTGGCTTCGACCCGATCAACGAACCAGAGCGCAGTCGTGCTCGATGGCTTCAGATACTCGACCGCTTGGTTGGCGAGGAGTACATCACCCTCGAAGAGTCCGAGATTCTCGAAGAGACGTTCGCCCTGCCATCCCGAGTCAAGACCATCCCGACGCGGTCGAGCGAGCGCAGCTACTACACCGAGGCGCTTCGCGATTACCTCCTCAACAAGTCCACGATTCTCGGCTCGACCTACCAAGACCGTTACAACCAACTTTTCCGTGGCGGCCTGCGCATCCACACCACGATCGACAAGAATTTGCAACTGCTGGCTGAGAACGCACACGACGTCCTACCGCCGACCGCTGGCCGTTTTGAGAATGCGATCGTGTCGCTCGACGCGACCAACGGAGCCATTCGAGCGATGGTCGGCGGCTCAGGTTTCGTTCCGAACGAGCGCGAGGTCAACATGGCCCTTGCCCCTCGCCAGACCGGTTCGAGTATCAAGTTCCTCATCCTTGCTGCTGCTGTTCAAGCTGGGGCGCAGGCAGGGGACGTCATCGACGGCGTGCGCGGCTGTCGCTTCGACAATCCCGGTGGTGAGGAACCCTTCTTCCAGATCAACGGTGGTATCCAGGGCAGCGTCACCAACCTGGCGCAACAAACTTGGTCGTCGGTCAACTGTGCGTTCGCTCGCCTTTCACAGATCGTCGGCCTCAACCGCATGGTTGACACGGTCTACCGAGCTGCGAAGTCGCCGTATCTCTATGCAGGCCAGCCTGAGAGCGAACGAGCGGCGATCAACCCCTTTCTGAGCTTCGCGACAGGTGCGAACGAACTCAGCCCGCTCGATATGGCGTCGGGTGTGCAGACAGTGGCCAACGAGGGTGTGCATCATGAGCCCTATTACGTCGAGTTCATCACCGACCCCGAGGGGAAGCGCACGTACACGCACTCCAGCCCGGGCACGGTCGTGTTCGATCGTGAGGCATCGCTCGAAACGATCGACATCTTGAAGGGCGTGATCCGGAGCGGTACCGGCCGCCGCTATCCACTCTCCAACGACCGCGCCGCATTCGGCAAGACAGGCACACAGCAGGACAACACGAATGCTTGGTTTGTCGGCGGCACCCGACAACTTGCCACCGCTGTCTGGGTGGGCGACCCCGACGCGTATACGCCGATGGTTGGCATCCCTGAGTTTCGAGCCGAGGGAGTCAGCAAGGTCCAGGGCGGCCTCTTCCCGAAGCAGATCTGGTCGGCGTTCATGGATCCGGCGCACACCTTGGAACCGTTGCTCGACTGGGATGACCCCCAACCCCCTGAGCGGGCAGATGCTCGTCTGATCCTGCCCGGCAACGAGTGCGCCGTGCGCGTGGTCGGCTTCGAGCCAGGCGAGCCGATCGAGGTGGAGATCGACCCAGAAGCACCCGCCACCACGCTCGCCCCAGGCGAGCCCGAAGTGCCCCCGGAAACGACTCCCGGTCGTCCGATCGTCGTGGCTGTCGACATTGGCACCACGATTGCGCCGGACAACCTCGATCCAAACGCACCGCTTCCCACGGTGGAGATCGGCTTGAGTGTCGGGCCGTGCCGCTGAGGTGGCACACTGAGCAGCGATGACTGACGCTGCTGAACCTGATCCTGAGACGTCCGTAGCCGCTCGGCTGCTGGCATTGCAGCACATCGACACCCAAGCGGATCAACTGCGTGTCAAACGCGAGCGGTTGTCGGAACGAGAACAACTGGCCGCTCAGGAGAAGCAGATGACGGCTTGGGAACAGCGAAGCGCCCAGGTCGCGACTCGACTCGACAAACTCACGTCAGCGATCGAGCAAGCCGAGGCACGCAACGCCGAACTGAGCTCAAGCCGCGATCGTCTTGAGGCGCAGATGAAGACTGTCATTGCGCCACGCGAAGCCGAAGCGTTGATGCACGAGATCGAGACCATCAACGTGCAGCGCGACGAACTTGATGACACCGAGCTGGCGGCGCTCGAGGAGCAGTCAGCACTGGACGACGAGCGGGTCGCCCACCTCGCGTCCGAAGGGGCATTGCGAGAAGCCCTGGGCCAAGCCGACGAAGCGCTGAAGCGAAGGTGTGCCGACATCGATGTCGAACTCGAACAGCTCGGCGAAGAACGTGTCGTCGCTGCCGGCGATCTCGACGAGAGCATTGTGCGCCGTTACGAGTCGGTGCGCTCGTCAGCGGGCGTCGCCGTCGCAGAGCTGAAGGGCCACCGGTGCGAGGGGTGCCATCTCGATCTCTCCGCCGCCGAGGTTGACACCGCCAAGGACGAGTCGGTCGCAGCCGGCTACACCGACTGCCCGCAATGCGGCCGGCTCCTCATCGTCTGAACGATCCGTGTTCTTCTGGTTTATCGGTACCGCGATCTTGGCGGTCGGGTTTGTGTTCCGCGATCCACGTTTTGACTACCGGCTCCTGATTGTCGGGTCGGTGGTCCCGTTGCTCGATGGCGTGTTCGGAGGAGCGCGAGCGTTGCACAGCATCACGGTGAGCATCGGCTTGCTGGCCGTGCTGATGTTGGCTACGTCTGGTCGAAAACCGATCCGAAAGATGTTGTTGGGTCTCCCGATTGGCATGTTCCTCCACCTCGTGTTCGACGGTGCCTGGAACAACACCGACGTGTTCTGGTGGCCGTTCACCGGTGTCGGGTTCGAGGATGATCCGTTCCCGATCACCGACCGTGGACTGATCAGCGTCGCCCTCGAAGCAGTCGGGATTGGGCTCTGCGCGTGGCTGTGGCGAATCAATGGCCTTGGTAGTGCGACACGTCGGGCCACGTTCCGTCACACCGGGGTCCTCATCGCTGCGCCGCAGCGATGAACCTGTGACACACTCAAGTCGTGCTGATTCTCGTTCGCCACGGCCGGACCGCTGCCAACAAAGCCGGCCAGCTCCAGGGTCGTCTTGATCAAGACCTCGACGAGGTCGGTCAGCGGCAGGCAATTGCGGTGTCGGACATGGTGAAGGCGATGGGACCTGTGGATGAGGTGGTGTCGAGTCCGCTCAAGCGTGCGCAACAAACTGCGGCGCAGTTCGGCATGCCGGTCAAAACTGACGAACGATTCCTTGAGTTGTCGTACGGCGTCTTCGAAGGCGTCAAGCACGCTGACGTCCCGTCAGAAGTGTGGACCAATTGGCGCAAGGACTTCGCCTACGTGCCCGACGGCGGGGAGTCGCTGGCGGCGCTCGATGCACGTGTGCGCAGCGCCTGTGTCGACCTGGCTGAGCGGGCATCGGAGTCCAACGTGGTCGTGGTGAGTCACGTGTCGCCGATGAAGTCCGCCGTGGCGTGGGCCCTCGGTGTCGACATTGGCATTTCGTGGACCTGTCACCTCGATCATGCCTCGGTCTGCCGCATTGCGTTCCGCAACGGCAACCCCATCCTCACGACCTTCAACGAGACGGCGACGATCGATTTGGCCCGCCCAGACTGACGACGACCCATGCGAGCCGACGAGTTCGTTCCGCATCGAGCGCGCTCGGCCTCCGTCGCTGGGCGCATCCACGGTTCGCTCGCCCCACGGCACAAGGCTTCGACAATTCGCTGACAGCGAGCAAGTGGTCATCGTCTGAGGGCCGTCGCCGTGACCGCCCGCAGCCATTGAGCCGAGATGGCATTGAGCAGGTCGCCGAGGAGACATGCGAAGCTAGGCGGATGGCTGAGTACCCCTCCGGGACGGTGACGTTCTTGTTCACCGATGTCGAGGGGTCGACACGCCTCTGGGAAGAGCACCCCGATGAGATGCGCCTCGCGCTTGAGCGTCACGACGAGCTCCTCCGATCGGCGATCGCCTCGTTCAATGGGTATGTGTTCTCGACGGCCGGAGATTCGTTCGCTGCAGGGTTCCACTCGGCCGGCGACGCGGTCGGCGGGGCACTTGCCGCGCAGGCGGCGCTCGCGTCCGAGAGCTGGCCGGCCGGGGTCACTCTTCGGGTCCGGATGGGTCTCCACGTCGGCGAAGCCCACGAACGCGAGGGCGATTACTTCGGTCCTGCTGTGAACACGGCGGCTCGGATCATGTCGGCGGGTCACGGCGGGCAGATACTGGCCTCGGCAGCGGTGGTGTCGATCTTCGACCCCTCCGAGTCGTCCGATCTGGGAGAAAATCGACTGAAGGACCTCACAGCCGCCCGGCAGCTGTGGCAGCTGGGAGTGGGCGAGTTCCCGCCGCTCCGAACACTGAACCGGGTGAGTAACAACCTGCCGGTGGAACGCACGGTGCTACTCGGTCGCGATGTTGAGGTTGCAGAGATTGCCGAAATGCTCGCGCAGCATCGTCTGGTGACACTGCTCGGGATGGGGGGAACGGGTAAGACCCGTTTGGCCTCGGCGGTTGCAGCCGATGTCGCGCACGACTTCGCTGACGGCGCGTGGTTCGTCGATCTGGTGCCGACCTCAGGCGCCGACCAGGCCGCAGAGGCGATCGCGACGGCGATGGGCCTGCAGCTCGCCGGGGCAGATCTCGTTGCTGCGCTGGCCAATTTAGTGGCCGATCGGGAGCTGCTGGTTGTGCTCGACAACTGTGAACACATCACCGACGACGTCGCCGACGTTGTCGACGCCTTGCTCGAACGAACGTCGAGGCTGCGATTGCTGGCGACGAGCCGGGAGCCCTTGCAGTTACCCGATGAGCGGCAGGTCCAAGTGCCACCCCTGGACGTCACCGATGGCCTTGCATCGCCGGCAGTCCAACTGTTCCTCACAGCAGCCGAGCGGGTCGGCGCCGAGGTGCCACCCGAAGAGATTGCGAGCGTGACGCAGATCTGTGCCCACCTCGACGGTCTGCCGCTCGCAGTTGAGCTCGCTGCCGCGCAATTGCGTCAGCTCGGCGTCGGAGAGCTCGCGGATCGACTCGATCAACGCTTCGAACTGCTCGCCCGCGGCCGCCGCCAGCGCGGCCGCCAGTCCAGCCTGCAGGCGGTGCTCGAAGACACCTGGCGATGCTCGATGCGACCGAAGAACAGATGCTGCTGCAGTTGGCCGCTTTTCCGGCCGACTTCTCGGCGGATGACGCCGAGGGGGTGGCCGGCGAGCTCAGCTCGATGGCGCCTGCTCGCACGATTGCCGGCCTCGTGGATCTTGGACTGGTGGCATGGAGCATTGACGGACGGCATCGCTTGCTGGAAACGGTCAAGCTTTTCGCCCGTCAGGCGTGGGCAGCGAACGGTGACGCCGACGAGTACCTCGAACGACATACCCGCTGGGTGCTGGCCTGCCTGGACGCGTACGGACCGCAGGCCTGGTTCACCAGTCTCGAAGTCATGCGCTGGGCGAGCAGCCACTACGACGATCACCGAGCGGTGGAGGACCGCCTCACCACCGCCGGCCGAGCCAGCGAGCTCACCCGGTTGCTGTCTGCGCTTACCTTCGCCTACACCTATGACACGGGCACTCGTGCATCGGCCGCCATCGACCGCATCGAACAGCATCTCGAGCGGCTGGATTTGTCTGACCATGAACGTGGTCTCCTGAACCTCGTGATTGCCAGCGCCGGGCTACCGGCGCGGAGGCCCGACTGGATCGAGCGTGGGTCCAGCACCGCCGTCCCGCTGCTACGAGAGCACGGCACTCCCGAGGAGCTGGCGGCCGCTCTCATCGTTAACTCGTGGATGATCGTGTTCCAGGACGGCGAGGCCGCTCTCGTGCTGCTCGACGAGGCACGAGCCCTCGCCGATGCCGCCGACGCGCCCGTTCTCGCCGATGTTGCCAGCGGGTACTTGGTCACTCACTACGCCGTCGCGGGCCGCATCGACGATTCGTTGCAGACGCTCGCAGACCTCAAAGTCCGTGTGGATGGTCGGCCGATGGACTACGGCGGCACCCTCTACGCCTACGGCACGATGGCCGTCCGCTTCATGACCGAACCCGATGCCGCTCGTGCCGCAGGGCAGTATTTGGTCCGCGAGTTCGCCAAGGCGCCCAATGGAGGTGGGGACGGTCGCAACGAGATCTACCTCGTTGCGCTTGCTGCCCGCGGAGACGTCACCGAGACCCGCTCGCTCGTCGCCGAGGCGAAGATCATGGCCAGGCGACAAAGCGGTAACGATGGCCTCCCGGATCTGCTGATTCCTCCCGCGGCGCTGGCGTGGAGACTCGGCCAGTTCGACATCGCTCGGCGCTGGCTGACCGCGATTCGCCGAGCGCCGAAGCCGACCAAGAGCTTCCATATGACGATCATGTACCGCCAGCTCCGTACGGCGGTCGGTTTGCTCGACGAGAACCCACTCGACTCAGCGACAATCGACGACATCTGGGACGAGGCCGTGGCATGGATGGACACGCTCTGAACTGACGGATCGCCCCGGAGATGAGGGGTGAGCCCAGACCACATCTTGATCGAAGCGGGTACCGCTGCTCCCTCGTTCAGCGGTCAGGGTGTGAGCTGAACCGGTGTCGCCGTTGATGCGTCCACGTCATCGGCGCCCAGCGCGTCGTCGAGGTTGCGGTGGAAGTGGCCGATTGCGCTCTCGTTCCGACCGAACACGATGGTGTCGTTAGCGCCAGAGCGGAACCCGCTCTGCACGGCAAGCGACATCTTGGTGTCCTCGACGGCTCCTTCGGCCGCAAGCGAGAGGCCATCGGGCGCAAACTCCTCACCGTCCGGGTTTGGGGCTGCAGTGGTCAACATGAACGTTGTAATGAGGCTCTTGTCGATCGCCAGCGGATCGATCAGCGAGACGAGTGTCAGCTCGGGAAAGGTGGACACGATGGTGTTGGGGAACAAGTGCGTGACGGTGGTGGAGTACCCGCGGAGCCTCCGCTCGGCGGGGCTGACTGTCGCTTGGCGCTCGATGTTCCGATAGGGGTAGGTGACTCGGCTGTGCATGCCGGAGAACTCGATGACGTTCAGGTTGTCGTACTGCACGGGGTAGAACGTCGAGCGGTGCGCCGAACGGATGTGGTAACCCTCAAGGGTCTGCTCAATCAGCACCTTCCAGTTGATCGGCAGTTCTTCCTGGGTCGTTGTGACGAGACGATGCCCGGCGAGTGTGTCGGCGAGCAGCAATTGCGGTGCATCGAGGCCGGTTGATGTCGCTGACGCGTCCCCGTCGGGTCCGGCGACGATGATGAGGCCGTTGGCCTCGCAACTGGCGAGTTCGACCAACGCCCTTTCGTCAGCGATGTTGTCGGGGAATCCGTCAGCGTGGGGGATGTGTGCGATCGAACCGTCGAGGCGGTATGACCAGCCGTGGTAGTTGCAGACGAGCGCCTGCGCGCAGCCTTGGCCGTCAACCATCGCTGCGCCTCGGTGGCGACAGGAGTTGCGAAAAACGCGAGCACGGCCGTCCCGTCCCCGGCTGACGAACAGCGGGACCCCGAGTGTCTCTCGAGCGAGATAGTTGCCCGGTTCAACCACCGAGGCTGCTGGGGCGAACACCGTCGGCATCCGCCGCAGCGCCGTGAGTTCGGCTTGGAATCGCGCCGCATCGCTGTAGTTGCTGACAGGTTCGAACCACGGCTCACCAAGGTCTGTCGTTGAGTCGCGGACGTGGATGAGCACGCGCTCGACGACGTCGGCATCGGTTGCGAAAGACGTCGTCATCGTGAGATTCCCATGAGTCGAGTATCACGAAACCCCCTACGGATGTCAATGTTTGTGTAACAGACGCGAGCCGCAGTATCGCGTTGCTGCGCGACGTTGTCGGCCATCATGAGGGCGTGGCCGCAGCACGAACACAAGCCGTAGGGTTCGAACCATCGCGTCCGCTGACCGCCCGATCCGTGCTCGCCACGGCCTTGCTCGGTGCCCCGAATGGGCGTCTCCCTGTGAGTCATCTGGTACAGGCCGGACGGTTGCTTGGCATCGCCGACGGTGCGGTGCGGACGAGCCTGTCGCGCATGGTCGCTCACGGTGAACTCAGCACTTCTGATGGTGTGTACGAACTCAGCGGAAAGCTCGCCGACCGTCGACACGACATCGACGGTGCGGTTCGGCCTCGGCCACCTGACATCAACTGGGATGGGACGTGGGAGATGGCTGTTGTCCGAGCCGGGTCGCGCTCCGCCGTGCAACGGCACGAGCTCCGGGCGGCTGCCACTCGCCTCCGTCTTGGCGCGCTGCGCGATGGGTGTTGGGCGCGGCCGACCAACCTTGACCGCGAGCGCCACCCCGGAGCGCGTGCAGTCATCGCTCGACAATGCCTGACCTTCCAGAGCGCGATCGCCGACGCCATGCCGGCCGATGTCGAGCAGACATTTGGGCTCATCGAATGGGCGGACAAAGCGCAACGTCTCAATGAGGTGATCGAGGCTCAGCCAGCGGAAGTGATCTCGCAGCCGACGTCAGCTCAGATGCGTGATCGCTTTCTGCTTTTGATCGCAGCAGCGCGGCATCTGCGCACCGACCCGATGCTGCCGGATGAGCTGCTTCCCGATGACTGGCCAGGCGAGCAGCTTCGGGCCGCCTACGACCGGCTGACGCAGACTCTCCGGGGGTACCTCGAAGATGCGGTCACCTCGGGTGGGGCCGCCAACTCCTGAACGGTCGAGTCAACAGCACGCTCGGCCAGTGCCCCCGGGCGGAGCGGAATGTCAACGCTGCCGGTCGCCACCAAGGATGAGGGGCTTCTACCGCCGTTGATTCTGTGCGATGCTCTGTCATGAGTGATTCCCAGATCATCCAACGTGCGTATACGGCGGTCCTTCAGCACTTCGTGGACACAGGTCGAGCACCGCACTATGTCGAGTTGGCCGACGTGCTGGACATCGATGTCAACACTGCGCGGAAACTGATCCACGAAACGGCGACAACGGCCTCCCCGGTTGGTGGTTCGTGGCTGTCGCACGACACGGACAACATCGAGTCCTGGGCCCCTTTCAGCAACGTGCCCACTCATTATCTGATCACCGTCGACGGAGTTCAGAAGTGGTAAGGCCAATGAGGAATGGAGGTGCTGGCCGTGCGCTGGCTCTTCCCCGGTCAACTCGTACAGGTCGATTCCCGGTGTCTCGATTGCGGTCGACCAATCCGACTTCGGATGAGAGACGAAGAAATCATCGAGGTCACCCCCGACACGACGGTCGGGTACATGACGAGTCCGTTTTCGCGGGCCCGGACCGGTTCGCCCCCCTTTAATTGAGGCCGCATGAACCTCTTCCGGTCGGAAGAGCACGTGCGCCGGTGGCCTTCAAACCCCAGCGAGATTGACGACTATGTCCTGTCCATCGCCGACTGGGCGACGGTGTTCAGTACGCCGCTGTTTCGAAGGCGACTTGAGTCGGATTATCTGCAGCATGCCGATGAGTATGTGAACGACTACCGCTCGGCGCTTCGGGCGACGGGCAAGGCTCTGCCAGCTGCGGAGCGAATTCTGACGACCGTTCTGTTCACCGACATCGTCGACTCAACGAGACGAGCGGCTTCCGAGGGCGATCAGGTCTGGCGTGGCCTTCTGGAGCGACACGACGAGGTGGTCAGGGATTGTCTCGGTCACTTCGGGGGACGGGAAGTCAAGCAGACAGGCGACGGGTTCCTGGCCTGTTTCGATAGCCCGGCCCGCGCCATCCGCTGCGCACAGATGGTGGCCGACCGTGCTCGTCATCTTGGTCTGGAGGTCAGGGCAGGCATTCACACCGGGGAGTGCGAGGTACGCGGTGATGATCTTGGTGGTATCGCTGTACATATCGGTGCTCGTATCGCCGGACTGGCCGGTCCAGGTGATGTCCTGACATCGCGGACCGTCGTGGAGGCAGTCACAGGCTCCGGGCTCCAGTTCGAGCATCGTGGCGTCTATTCGCTCAAGGGGGTCCCCGGCGAATGGGAGGTTCAGGCGGCCGTTCTGTGAGACCACTGTCTGGCGTCAATCGCTGCACGCTCGTGCCACAGTACGGCCGTGACCAAGTGCTCGCATGCACCGCAGGGCGACTTCGACTTACGGGCTGGCGCAGCTATCGCGCTGGGAGGAGCTGTGTCAGCTCGATCAGGCTGCTGTCGAACAGCGCTTCGTCGTCCATGCTCAACGCATGTGTGCAGTGGTGAGCTGGCCTATAAGCGGGATTCTGTGGTCCGCAAGCGGGCCGGTGACCATCCATCTTTGCGACCTACCCGAGGGTGCTGTTTCCAGCGAACGGGCAGTTCAATCCCTCTGCTCGGTCTTGCTCCGGATGGGGTTTACCAAGCCAGCCACGTCGCCGTGACCGCTGGTGCGCTCTTACCGCACCGTTTCAGCCTTGCCTGTGATGCGCCAACCTCGAAAGGGTGGACCATCCATCGGCGGTCTCTCTCTGTTGCACGTCCGTCAGGTCGCCCCAACCTGGCTTTCGCCAGCATCCAGCCCTGTGGAGTCCCGACTTTCCTCGACGGCATCGCTCGAAAGCCCACCGCCGCGGTCACCCGGCCACCTCACCACTGCGGGCATGATGCTAGCGCTCAGGATTCAGTGAGCTCTTCGTAGATCAGGGAGTTGGCAGCGGGAGTAGCAACGACGAACGAAGTGCGTGTGCCATTGACGTCAGCGGCACCGAGATTGAGGTCCTGCTGCGCGACCGATCCGAACGTGGTTTCGATCGCGAACCGTGCGATCAGACCATCTGCGTTGACGACCTCCTCACCGAGCAGCGCCGGGCTGACTCGGCGAGCGGTCCCATACGCCTCGAGCACGATGGTGGCAGAGTTGCGCGCCTCCTGCGCCGAGGCATTGGCAACTGCGAGGCGTTGGTCGGTCTCGGACAGGAGTGACGTGAGCGTCTGATGCGTGGCAGCGGCCATGTTCTCGAACGTGATTGCGAGGTTGACAACGTCGCGTGCCGGATCGTCGCTGACCAGGATCGTGGCAAACATCGGTCTGATCGACCGCTCCATGATCCAGGGGTTGGTCGACGTCCATGCTATTCCGCCGGCAGCTTCGGTGAGCTCGCCCATCTCGGCAGACGTCGCCGTGTGCTCCTCGATGAGACGCTCGACGAGGGTTGCCATGTCGCCCTCGAGGACACCAAGTTCCTGTGCAGTCTCGTAGACGAGCACGGCGGTGTTCTCGAGCGATGACGCTGTACGGAGTAATACGACGTCGTTGACCGGGTAGTCGGGCAGCGATTCGACCTTCGGAGCGTTGCCAACGCGACCGGGCGCAGTGTCACCCGTGCGGTCGTCGCCGCAGGCTGCAACCAGTGCTGCCAGCGAGACGGTGAGGCCGCCAATTTTCAGTGCCTGGCGGCGACCCACGCGAGCATCGAGGTTGCCGAGCGTGAGGGGAGTGTGCTGTTCAGAAGTCATGCGGCACCGCCGGAGATGTCGAGGGCGTCGGCGGTGTTGCCGAGCATTTCGTCGAGGTTGGATGAGAAGCCCGCCAAGCTGGTGAGCACGGCGGCATGGCGCGACTCGACCGTGATGATCGAGGCAGTCAAGTTGATTGCCTGGATGCTGTCGTAACCGCCCAGGAGCGCAATGTGGGTCGCCACAGCGGTGTTTTCGAGCGACCGGGCGGCGTTACCGAACGCCTGCGCGTCGGAGGTCATGAATGCATCGCTGAGCTGGTCGACAACCTCGGCATTGGGGCCCGGTGAGGACAGTCCGATCATGCCGGAGATCGCCTCAGCGTATGCCCGATGTTGATCCGCCATCACGGCTGCCACGACTTGGGCGTCTGCGGTGAGTTCGGCAGCGGCCAATCGGTACAACTCTGTGGCTGCCAGCTCGAGGCGCAACGCCTCGGTCAGCTCGACGCGGTCTTCGTCGGTCGGACGATCGGGGGCGGCTGCAGCGGATTGACCACTGAGGGCGGCAACGGAAGCGCCGACGAGGCTGACCACGCCAGCAGCACCAAGGAGGCTGCGCCGCGTGGATGCGGGCTCAGCGGGTTCGAAGTCCACGAGGGATTGTCCTTTCGAGTTCATACTCACAACAGCCTTCACGCTTCGAAGGCGTATCACCAATTCGATCGATCATCCTAGGGCCAAGCCGGGCCGCATTCGGTGATCGGTCAGAAGTCGAGGGCAGACAATTCGGGGAACCATCCACCGGCTCGTTCGAGGGCATCACGCCAGGTCAGGCGTGCTGCATCGCGATGAGCGGTCGCTCGAGGCTCCACGACATGTGCCGGACTCCACAGCGACTCGATGTCCTCGAGCCGGTTCCATGCCCCAATGCCAAGTCCGGCCAGGAACGCCGCGCCGATGGTGGTCGACTCGACGACGGGAGCCACCGAGATCGAGCGACCCGTCGCATCGGCGAGTGCCTGCACGAAGGTCGGGTTCCGACTCATGCCGCCATCAACGCGAATCGAATCGATGTCCGTCCCGGTGTCGGCCGCAGCAGCCTCGACCAGATCCGCGCCCCGATGGGCGACGCCTTCGAGGACGGCACGCACAACGTGAGTGCGCTCGGTGCCACGTGTGAGACCGAGGAGAGTGCCGCGAGCGCCGTAATCCCAGGACGGTGTGCCAAGTCCGAGCAGGGCGGGCACGTAAACCACCCCGCCCGAATCGTCGCATTGAGCAGCAATGTCGTGGCTCTCTGCGGGGGTGTCGATGAGGCCCAGATCATCGCGTAACCACTCGACGTTGGTGCCCGCTGACAGCATGATGCCCTCGACACCCCATCCCAACTCGCCACCGATCGACCAGACCGGTAGGGGATACGTGCCGTTGTCGTGACGGTGCGCGGCGTCGGGTGCCCCGCCGTCGGTCACCACATCAAGCATGCCGCCGGTGCCGAACGTAATCTTGGCACGACCTGGCCGGACGCACCCCTGACCAATCAGCGAGGCCTGTTGGTCGCCGATCAGCGCCGCAATTGGCGGGGCCCCTGGCAGCGCCGACGCCCGGCCGACGATGCCAGCCGAGTCGACGACAGTCGGCAACATGGACGCCGGGAGACCAAAGGCATCGAGAATGTCAGTGCGCCATCCAGAGCTGTCGATGTTGCGCAAGCCTGACGTGGTGGCCGAAGAGTTCGTGTGGTCGCTCACGTGCAGCTCTCCTCGACTGAGCGTCCACGCAATCCAACTGTCAACGGTCCCAGCGCAGAGGTCGCGGTCTGCAGCGCCCGGGGTATTGGCAAGGAGCCACTGCAGCTTGGTTGCGCTCTGATTTGGTGCAAGCGCCCATCCGTGCCCGGCCTTTGCCATGATGCACTCCATCACGGTGCGCAGATCCTGCCAACCGAGCCCGGGGCCGATGGGCTCGCCCGTCTCGCGGTCCCACACCACGACACTCGCTCGCTGATTGGTGATGCCGACGGCATCAATTGGGGACCCAAATCTCGCGATCGCCACCTGTGCAGCATCGAGCACCTTGCTGGCCATATCGACCGCGTCGAACTCGACGAGACCAGGTGCTGGCGAAGAGGGCGGACACGGCCGATGCTCGTACGTCAGAATGTGGAGCGACTCATCGACCACCGCAGCACGCAGGCCGGTCGTGCCGACGTCGATAACGAGAAAGGCAGTCATCACTGCTGCCTCGCAGCGGACGGCACGAAGCCGCGCTGTTGCAACCGGTTGCCGAGCACCCCGCCGAACATGCCGGCCACGCTGACGAGGCCAAGCGTGAAGAACACGGAGAACCAATTCACGGTGTCCCCGCCTGCAAGCCGAATGGCAACGAAGACGGTCTGGGCAGCCAGGTAGGTGCCAGCGGCGCTGACGACACCGTGGCTCATCGGTGTGCCGGCCCGCTGCACCCATGCAGCACACCCGCCACCGAGAATGAACCCAAACATCGCGCCGAAGAAGAACAGGGCATTGAGCGCGCCGCTCTCACTGTCGACGACGGCCGCGATGATGGTGAGCGGGATTGCGAAGAGCAACGCAACCGTTGCTCCAGCACGCAGTGCTTGCCAATCCCAACGCCCGGGCAGGACTGCATTGATCGTGTCGAGGGGATCAGCGTGGTGATCGGTCATGGCCACGGAGTTTCGCCGAAAGGTGATGTGAACCCGAGCTTGCCGGGGTTGAGGACGCCGTTGGGGTCCAAGGCATCCTTCACTCGTTGCAGCACCTCATGGGTTGGTCCCAACGCCTCGGACATGAACCGGCTCCGGTTGAGCCCCACGCCGTGGTGGTGGGACAGGTTGCCACCAGACGCCAGCACCGCACGCGTGCCTGCGTCCCACATCGCGATGTAGGTCGATTCGATCTCGTCGGGTGGGGGAGTGGCAGCGAAGGTGAAGTACAAGCACGCTCCGTCGGCATAGCTGTGCGACAAGTGGCAGGTGGCCGCCCTGGCGTGGGGCACCTCGCCGATTGCTTCGCGGACAGCGTCGAAAATATCGGTCAGCTTTGACCAAGGTGCAGCGATCTCCATCGTGTCGACGACGAAGCCTTTCCGGGTGAGTCCCTGCAGCGCAGAGGTGTCGTTGCGGTGTTGCATCCACGCCTCGACCAACTCGACATCGCCCGGCTCGCCGCCTGCGGTAGTACATGCCTCGGCGATGATGTCCATGGTGGCATCGACCAGGCGAGCATCGCCCTCGTCGAGCACGAGCAGTGCACAGTTCGACCCATCGCCTCCGCGTCCGCGGGCCGACTCTGGGCCGTCGTACAGCCGGAGCACAGCGGGTGTGGCCCCAGCGCGCAGCGTTGCCCGGCAGGCCTCAATACCGTCCTCGAAAGTTGGGAATATGTAGGCCGCACGTCGCTCGGCTGCAGCCAGCGGATGCGCCTTGAGCCACACGTTGGTGATGATGCCGAGCGTGCCTTCGGAGCCGACGATCAACTCGGTGAGGTCCGGACCCGCCGCAGCGGCAGGGGCGCCGCCTGTGCGCATCACGGTGCCGTCGGCCAGCACGACCTCGAGCCCGACCACCATCTCTTCGATCTTGCCGTACCGCGTCGAATACTGGCCGGCGCCGCGCGACGCGACCCATCCGCCAACCGTCGCAAGATCGAAGCTCTGCGGGAAGTGCCCGACCGTCAGCCCGTTGACGCTGTTGATCGCGGATTCGAGGTCCGGGCCCGACGTGCCTGGGAGTACTTCGACGATGCCCGACTCAGCATCGACGGACCGCACACCGGCCAACCCGGTCATGTCGAGGATCACGCCACCGAACACCGGAACGGCAGCTCCGCAGACGCCACTTCGTCCACCAGACGCGGTAACGGGCACCCGGCCGATGTTGCACGCCTGCATCACCGCGACGACCTCAGCAGTCGACGATGGCCGGGCGATCAGGTCAGCGAGTTGTGGCACCTCGCCGCGCAGCGACCAGTGCAGAGCGAGTGGCCACCAATCGCGGCTCGACTCGGCGACAGCGTCCACGTCGTCGACCACTTCGCAGATGGTTTCCAGAACGGCCAGCAACTCCTCAGGGATAGCGGTCGGGGTATTTGCGTAGTGAGCACTGACGGGAGACCCGGCGGTGGGTGTCAGCTCAATCGGTGATGTGGGCTGCCAGTTGGTCACGAGCGGCTGCTTCCTCCGCAGCGCACAGCTGGCGGTAGTTGTCGAGTTGGTGTTCAGTTTCGGCCATATCCCAGTGCAGTTCGGTCGCCATCAGCGCGGCAACACGCGGTGCAGCGGTGAGCGCGGCCTCACGATCAAAGATGTGGAGTCGGGTTCGTCGCTCGAGCACATCGGACAACGTCGTGGCCATCTCATGCCGAGCCGCGTACACGACTTCGGCAAGCACGTACTGGTGGCCCGGCGCGATTGGTTCGCCGAGTGCCGGCTCGAAGGCAATCAGCGCCTTGACTTCAGCAGCGAGCGACCCGTATCGGCGAGCGAGGTGGCCGACTTGCGTTCCCGGCTGAGTCGAACGGTGGCCCCGTGCACCGATCAGCTTCAGCCGCTTGGTCGACTGCTTTCGAGATGCCCGGCGTCGCCGGCCAAGTTGCTGCATTGCGATCTCGACGGTGTCCTCAGCCATTTTTCGGTAGGTGGTGAGTTTGCCACCGCTGACTCGAACGACACCTGAGTCGCTCACGGCCACCTGGTGCTGCCTTGAGAGATCTGCCGTCTTGCCCATTGGCTCGTCACCGGCATTGGCCTTGACGAGTGGTCGCAGCCCGGACCAGACCCCCGTGACATCAGCGAGCGTAATTGTGGTCTCGAGCGCATCGTTGAGCGCTGTGAGGACGTAGTCGATGTCAACAGCTGTCGTCTGATGATCGTCCAGACCACCGTCGTGATCGGTGTCGGTGGTGCCGACGTAGCAGTGCGAATAGGAGCCGTCCGCCTGTGGGCCCCATGGAACCAAGAACAGGCTGCGCTTGTCGCTCCTGACGGGGATGATCACGGCAATATCGTTGCGCACCTTCTCCCACGGAATGGTCAGGTGTACGCCTTTGGCCGGCCGAATCGAGTCGGGGTTTGCGCCCTCATCGAGCGCTCGGACGTCGTCGGCCCAAACGCCCGCAGCGTTGACGACAACGCGGGCGCCGACGGGGAACTGGTCGCCGTCGGCTTCGACGACTACACCGTTGGTCTGGCCGCCTGCGTCGGTCGTGACGCCGACAACACCGCACCGATTGGCGAGCACGGCTCCACGTTGCGCCGCGGTGCGCGCCAGGGTGACGACCAGTCGGGCATCATCGGCGCCAGCGTCGTAGTACAGGTATCCCGAGCTGAGCTTGTCGAGATTGGTCGTGGGGAAGTGTTCGGCTGCTTGTTTCGCATTGACCCGCTTGTGGAACTTGCCGATGCGCCAACCGCCGGTGAAGTCGTACATCCACATCGCTGACCCCAAGGCCCGGGCGATCTTCTTGGACACCACGCTGTCTTTGGTCATGATGGGGATCATGAACGGGAGCACGTCAACGAGGTGTGGCGCGTTCTGCATTAAGCGCCGGCGCTCGCGCAGGGCCTCATAGACGAGCCGCACATCGCCGTTCTGCAGGTATCGCAGTCCGCCGTGCACCATCTTGGAGCTCTTCGATGAGGTGCCCGAAGCGAAATCGTCGCGTTCGACGAGCGCAGTGCGCAGCCCGCGCGCCGCGGCGTCGAGGGCAACACCGACCCCGGTGATGCCTCCGCCGATGACGAGGACGTCAAATGGCTCGCCGGAGCGGAGCTCGGCCAGCATGTGGCTCCGAGAGAACTGCCGCGGGTTCATGCTGGTCCACCGTAGATGCTCTGGGGGCGCTTGGCCGTGTCGCGCGAACCCCCCGAATGTGGGCCCTTTCGTGTGACGTCTGTCCGGGCTTGGATTGCGGGTTCGATGAGTTGTCTGCGGCGCGGCGGGGTCCTATCTTTCCTCTGAAAAACTCCCTCAAATAACGCAAACGGAGAACCTCCATGCCTGATCTTGCAGGTACCAAAACACACGAAAACTTCTCCGAAGGACTCGCCGCCCTCTGAGGCCTGCCTGACGACGCACGCGAATGACGATCACGTACGACCCCAAGCATCCGCTCTATCTCGACGAAGCTGACGTTCGCGGGGAACTGACGCGCGTCTATGACCTGTGCCATGGCTGCCGGTTGTGCTTCAAGTTGTGCACGTCGTTCCCGACGCTGTTCGAGATGATCGATCGGCACGACGATCAGGACGCGGGCCGAATGACCCCGGCTCAACAAGACCAAGTCGTCGACGAGTGCTTCCAATGCAAACTCTGCTACGTCAACTGCCCGTATATCCCTGAGTTGCACGAGTGGAAGCTTGATTTCCCGCGACTCATGTTGCGCGCGGATGCGATGCAGCATGAGCACGGCATCAAGTCGACGCGCTCGAAGGCCACCACGCAGGTGATGGGTCGGACCGACTTGCTCGGCAAGGCCGCCACAACAGCTACTCCTGTGGCGAACAAGATCGTCAACGCTGAACCAGGATCGATGGTGCGCAAGGTCACGGCAATGGTCACGGGCGTATCGGCCGTTCGGCTCCTGCCGCCATACGCCAAGCAGCGGTTCTCGACGTGGTTCAGCAAGCGTCCGAAGGTTCGCCTCGGTAATCGCCAGGGCCGTGTCACGGTTTACCCAACGTGTCTCGTCGAGTACCAAGAGACCGACATCGGCAAGGACCTCGTCAAGGTCTACGAACGCAACGGCATCGAATGCAACAATTCCAGCGCTGGATGCTGCGGTGCGCCATGGCTCCACTCCGGTGACATCAAGCAGTTCACCAAGATTGCGGAGAAGAACGTCGCAACGCTGGCCAAAGAGATCCGCGCAGGCACTGATGTCGTGGTCCCCCAGCCAACGTGCAGCTACGTCTTGAAGAAGGACTACCTCGACTATGTCGGCGGCCCCGATGCTGAACTCGTTGCTGAGCACACCTACGACGCCGCCGAGTACCTCATGAAGGTGCACAAGGCCGATGACACGGTGCTCGATACCGACTTCGACGGCGAGACCATCGAGAAGATCACATATCACACGCCATGTCACCTGCGGGCCCAGAACATCGGCTTCAAGAGCCGAGACCTGATGATGCTCACCGGTGCCAAAGTCAAGATGGTGCAGCAGTGCTCCGGCATCGATGGCATGTGGGGCTTTCGGGCCGAAAACGAAGACATCTCCATTCCCATCGCCAAGAAGCTTGGCGACATGATCACCGAAGCGGATGGCGATGCCGTCGCAGGCGACTGTCACCTCGCCAACACAGCAATCATGGAGCAGACCGGCGGCGCGGCGAGACACCCGTTGCAAGTCATCGCGCGCGCCTACGGCATCCCGGAAGAGCACTGAGCCTCACATGTCAAGGCTGACCCTCGAAGACATCATGGATGTCCGCGAATACGAGCGCACCCGTGCTGACTTCCGAACCAGGGTGATGGCCACTACATCCGGTCCGAACTGACCCCTGAGCAGATCGATCTGACCTCCGCCTGAACCCCTTGCGGAACTTGCGCTGAAGAGAAAGTGCCGGATTCGGCACAGCTTTTTCTGGCGTTGCGAGCCAACCGTCACCTACGATTCGTCACACGGAATGAGAATGCCCACCGGACGAGTGGGCACCAGCATCGACCTTGGGGGTTTTATAGATGTCGGCGCAACAACAGACAGCAACAGACGACGAGCCGAAGTGGTGGGACCACGGCGCATGCAAAGGGTTGAACTCGGAAATGTTCTACCCGGACGACGAGGTCAGCGCAGCGTCGGCCAAGGCCGTGTGTGGCAGCTGCGTCGTGCAGTCCGCCTGCCTTGAACATGCCCTGACGCTTCGTGAGAAGGCAGGCGTGTGGGGCGGAGCAACCGAACGCGATCGGCGCCGTATCATTCGCCAGCGTCGCAAGACGGCCTAACCCAGCCCTGCATCGGACCAAAATATTTCCGACCGAACAGCTCCGGGTCCTACGATCGCCTGATGGCGACTCTCGTTGAATTCGGCGGCTGGTCAGCGCTCATCGGCGAGCTCATCGCCGGTCGCGACCTCACGCGTGACCAGACCGGAGCGGCGCTGTCCGAGATCTTGACGGGCGATGCCACTCCAGCGCAGATTGCCGGCTTCCTCGTTGCGCTGCGGGCCAAGGGCGAGTCGGCCGACGAACTCGCTGGACTGCTCGCCGTGGCAATGTCTGAGGCGGCCATCGTTCCGCTCACCGACGTCGAGCGTGAGGCATGCGTTGACGTCGTCGGGACGGGTGGCGACGGGTCGCATTCGATCAACGTCTCGACAATGGCAGCCATCGTCACTGCGGCCGCTGGCGCTCCGGTGTGTAAACACGGCAACCGATCCGCCTCGTCGAAGGCCGGAACTGCGGACGTCTTCGAATTGCTCGGTGTGGCCCTGGAACTTTCGCCCGAGGGCGTTGCTCGCTGCGTACGTGAGGCCGGTATCGGATTCTGTTTTGCCCCTGCGTTTCATCCGGCATTTCGATTTGCCGGAGCACCGCGTCGTGAGATGGGCGTGCCGACGGTCTTCAACCTGCTTGGTCCGATGGCCAATCCGGGGCGCGTGCAACGCCAACTCATTGGCGTTGCCGACCCGACGTTCGCTCGGCCGATGGTCGAAGCGCTCGCTGCGCAGGGGCTCACCGCGGCGTGGGTGGTCCACGGCGGCGGGCTGGACGAACTGACCACAACCGGGCCCTCCACGGTGCTCGCGCTGCAGGGCGGCGTTGTCGAAGAGTTCTCTGTCGATCCGCAGGCGCTCGGCCTCGCTCCGGCAGTCGCCGATGATCTGCGCGGCGGCGCTCCGGAGGAGAATGCTGAGGCCGTCCGCCGAGTCCTTGCGGGCGACCTCGGTCCGCACCGCGACATCGTGCTGCTCAATGCCGGTGCTGCCCTGGTTGTCGCGGGCAAAGTCGACGACATCGGAGCAGGTATCGACCTGGCCGCCGCAGCGATCGATGATGATCGGGCCGCCACGACACTGGCCAAGATGGCCGAGGTCTCCCAATCCGCAGCGAGCGACGCGTGACCGAAACTCGCGACAACAGCTGGTTTGTTCGTGCCCCAGCATCGTCCGCCAACCTCGGCGCCGGATTCGACGTACTCGGCATGGCACTCGACCTGTATGCCGACTGTGGCCTTGGCCAGGCGCCGGCCGATGCGCAGCAAATCGATGCTCACCATCCCGGACGCATTGCGTTCGAGGCACTTGGTGGAACGGGTCCGATGTGGATGCGTTGCAACATCCCGATGGGGCGTGGGCTCGGCTTCAGCGGCGCAGCCCGCGTGAGTGCTGCCGCGTTGGCGGCGGTACAGACCGCCGGGGCCGACGGGATTGTCGACCGCGGCGACGAGATCCTGGCCTACACGGCCCAGCTTGAAGGTCATGGCGACAACGTTGCGGCCTCGCTTCACGGCGGCGTGACTGGATTTGTGCAGGGCGAGTTCGTGTCCATGCCGGTCGGTCCGACGATGGCCGCAGCCAACTTCGTCGCGTGGGTGCCCGACGTGACGACATCGACCGACAAGTCCCGCGAGGCGTTGAGCTCCACGGTTGATCGTGCCGACGCCGTCCACAACATCGGACGGGCGATCCAGTTTGTAATGGCGTTTGTCGATGATGACCCGTCGCTGCTGGCGTCAGGGGCAGCAGACCGGCTGCATCAGTCTGTTCGGCTCCCTGGAGTTCACGGAGCGGAGGAGGCACTCGTCGCAGGCATTGCGGCCGGAGCCTGGGCTGGTTGGTTGTCCGGCAGCGGTCCCACCGTTGGGTTCATGTGTCCGCCAAGCGCCGTTGAGTCCGTCGCTGCGGCATTACCTGCCGGCGGACACGCCAAACTGCTGTCGATCGACACTGTCGGTTGTCGGCTCGAACGCTGATCAGCGACGCGGCGAGCGGTGTCAGCCGGACACGCCGTCGATCGACTCGCGGATCAGGTCGGCGTGGCCACAGTGTCGGGCATACTCCTCGATCATGTGGAGCATGATCCAACGCAGGTTCCAGGGCTTGTCGTTGTTGTCGGTACGGACGCTGAGCTGATCGAGTGACTCCGCGTTTGCAATGACGTCTCGGCATCGATTGCACGCGTCGACGTAGAGCCGAAAGAGTTCTTCGCCGGTGTCATGCGCCGCTGTGGTCAGCTCCCAGTCTGGGTCGTCGTCCCACGGAGCCGAGGCCCACGGCTCACGTTCGTCCATGCCGAGAAAACGATGCTCGAACCAGCTGTGCTCGACCAGCGCCATGTGTTTGACGAGCGCGCCAAGTGTGAGATCCGATGCGGCGGCGGTTTGGCGGAGCTGGTCGTCGTTCAGGCCCCACACGCGCTCGTGGAACTCGATGCGGTGGATGTCGAGGAACTCGACGAGCGCAGTGATCTCACTCGGCGTTCGGTCGAGCGCAAAGCGCGATGGCGGCGCCAATGATTCATCCATGTTCGGCACCCTACGATGCTCGAAGGTGCCGAACGGCGTCGCTTGCGGCGACGGGGAAGTCCCAGTCGCCCGAGCACGTGGCGGTCGCCGAGTCCGCGTGCTTTTCGAAGAACTTGGCGAGGACCAACGCCTCGTCGATCATCTCGCGACCGAGCGGTGTGCCAAGCGGAACTGAGTCGGGTGGTTCGACGGGGAGTGCTCTGGTTGCCGATCCATCCTGGGTGACGTCGACCAACCGGGCGTGTTCAACGATCCACGTGGTGCCTCCGATGGTGATCTGCGCCCGATCAGCGGAACGCAGTGTCTCGACCAACCGGTGGCGCTTCACTGCCCCCAGCAGCGCTTGGAGCCGATCGCGAACGGTCGCAGCCTCTTCGAACCGCTGCTGGGTGGCGAGCGAACGCATCGTGTCGTGAAGGCGGCCGACGATGATGACCGGGTCGCCAGTCATCGCTCGGCGCGCGACCTCGACGTCGCGGGCGTATTCGGCTGCGTCGGCGGTTCCAGAACATGGACAGTGGGCGACTCCGAGCTGTGCTGCGCTGCACACAGGCGCATCGGTGGGAGCGACGAAGTTCCGTCCCAGCCGCTCGGTGCAGCGCCGCAGCGGTACAGCGGTGTGGAGCGCGTCGACAACGAGGCGCGCCATGGAGCGCGACGGGAGCGGACCGAGGTGGATGCCCTTCTTGGCCGGATTCTTGACAATTGACAGGCGCGGCCACGGCTCATCGCTGTCGAGTTTCACGTAGCAGTATTTGTCGGCGCGGGTGCCTTTGCGGTTGAAGCGGGGCAGCATTTGGGCGATCAGCCGCTGCTCGATGACTTCTGCAGTGATCGGGTCGGGCAATGCAAGGTGTCGCACCGTCTGGGTTTCACGCAGCATCGGTCCGATCTTGCGGCGGTCGTCACTACCGAAGTAGCTCCGCACACGCTGCCGGAGATTGGTCGCCTTGCCGACGTACAGCACCTGACCCTGATGGCCGCAGAACATATACACGCCGGGGGAGCGGGGTAGGTCGGCGGTCATCTTCAATTTGGCGGCCTGCGGGTGCCCGGCGAGCTTCGACAGTGCGATCAAGTCATCGAGGCCGAGCACGCCCATGCCTGACGCTCGCTCGATGAGGAAGTGCAGCAAATCCGCAGTGGCCCATGCGTCGTCGAGAGCTCGGTGGCTGGGTCGATGTTCCAAACGCAGCCGGTCGGCCAATGTCCCAAGCTTGCAGTTCGGTACCTCGTCACGCACAAGCCGGCGAGCAAGTGCCACCGTGTCGATGATGGTTCCTTCGAGTCGCGGTCGTTGGGCGCGCTCGAGCGCGGCACGGATGAACGCCACGTCGAATCCGACGTTGTGGCCGACGATCACGGTCTGGCCTGATTCGGTGTCGCCCATGAATTCGAGCAGCGCGGGCAGCACCGTCTCGATCCGCGGCGCCCGAGCGACGAGCGCGTCGCTGAGTCCGGTGAGGATGGTGATCTGCGGCGGGATGGCGCGACCAGGGTTCACCAGTGTCTGGAAGGTGCCGAGCACTTCTCCGCCGCGGACTTTGACGGCACCGACCTCAGTGATCAAGTCGTCGGTGCGATTGCCGCCGGTGGTCTCTAAGTCGACCACGCAAAACGTGACGTCGCTCAGCGGGCGACCAAGTTCGTCGAACGACCGTTGATGAATGTCTCGAAGACCTCCGGATGACATCTGCCCAACTCAAGCACGAACGTTTGTCCGTTGTCAATCCGATGGAACAGAAATGTGTTCGGTGGTGTTTGGCGAGCAGGGGCGAACTGGACAGATTCGCCTGAGGTTCGTCGGGTAGCGTCGCGTGATGGTCGAGATCGAGCACAGGCACCTTCGCAGTGCGCTTGAATTCGCCGTGCTCATGGCGTCCGAGGGGCAGAAACGCAAGCCAACGCTGCCGTACCCGAAGGAGCTGAAGCCATTCTTCAACAAGCCACGACTGCCGAGCGCCGCCTTGGGTCGACTTCGGCGGGTCATTGACGACGACCCGGTCTTTCGGGCACGGCTCGCGGCAGGAGCGCTTCCCGAACTCGTCGATGAAATCGGTCGACTGTGGCTCGAGCATGGTGACGGCTGGGCTGATACGGCAAGTGAACTTGCAGCTCAGAGTGACGCCGTAGCGGAATCGGGCGATGTCCAAGCTCAACTGCGACGCGCGGATAAGCGCCGCGATGCTGCCGAACAGGTCGCGGCCCGGACCCGTGCCGAACTCATCCAGCGCAACGAGTTCATTGAGCTACAGGCAGCCGAAGTTGATGAGCTGCGGGCCGAAGTCGCGAAGGCCGGTGAACTGCTTGCCGAGATGAAGGCAGAATTGGCAGACGTTCGGATGGAGATCCGCCACGCGCGCGACCGGGAGGCGGCAGCGGTGGCCAAGGCACAGACCGCCGCGGACGAGCGCCGATCAGTTCGGGACCAGCCAGCCCCCGCTCAGGCTCCCGAACCGGTGCAAGTACCCGACCACAGCGACGACATCGCCGCTGCGGCCGAGGCAGCCCGCCGACTTGCTGCACAGCTCGAAACGCTTCTGGTGCCGCACCAGGAGGACGATGTAGAGGCCGCACCGAAGGAACGTAGATCGCAGCGTGCGCCGCTCGTTTTGCCTGGCGGCGTCATCGCAAGCTCAGGAGAAGCGGCAGAGTTCCTCGCCCGGTCAGACGCTCAGCTCATCATCGACGGTTACAACGTCGCGAAGCTCGGCTGGCCGAATCGTCCGCTCGCGGAGCAGCGCGACGTGTTGCTTGATGCGGTCGAGAACCTGGCCCGGCGGTTCGGCACCGACGTCACGGTGGTCTTCGATGGCGCATCGGTTGTTGGAGCGCATGCTTCTCGTCGGCGGCTGGCCCGAGTTGTGTATTCGCCAGAGGGCACCATCGCTGACGACGTCATTCGTGACGAGGTCAAACGCATCCCGGCCAACCACGCAGTCGTCGTGGTGACCAACGATGCCGAAATCGTGCGTGACGTGCGTGTGGACGGCGCCAACGTCGTCCCCAGCAATGCCCTCCTGGCGATCCTCTGAGTCAGCTGTCCGGTCATCACGGCGAGCCACCCGACGACGTGATCCGCTCCTCAACGACGATGCGGACGTCTGCTGTGATGTCGCGGCCGAAGGACGCGCTGAGGTCATCGGCCAAATCGTCGACGTCGGCGAGCCCGTCGATGGGGCCGATCACGATGACGTTGACCACATCGTCGTCGACACTGCTCTCGACCAATCGGTGCAGCGGCGCATCCTTCAGCCACGTCGTGACCGCCTTGGCCGTTCGCGATTGATCGAGGGAATCTGAGGTGACCTGCGCGCCGTTTAAGAGCAAGCCGCCGATGACGATGAGTGCCAGGAGGCCGACCGAGGTCAGGGCGGTTCGCACTCGACGTTGGCCTTCGTACACCACGGACAGCGGCGTGACTCCGGTCAGCACAAAGGTGATTCCACCCATCGTCAGGATGGCCACCATGTTGGTCATGAACAACAGGAGTGCGCCGTTGCCGGCTGCCCACTCAGCTTGGGAGTAGGCGATACCGACGACCGAGAGCGGAGGGACGAGCGAAATCGCGATGGCGACGCCGGGCAACGAATCCGAGACGTCTGGCCGTGACAGGCCGTATGCCCCGGCAGCGCCTGCGGTGAGCGCCGTAATGAGGTCAACTGGCGTTGGCGTTGATCGAGCGACGATCTGAGTGTTCGTTGAGGGTGAGATGGCGACGGGAACGATCAGCCCGAGGAGAATGCCGATGCCGATGGCCAGCAGAATGCCGGCCGTTGCGATCAGGACCGCCATGGCGAGCCGGTTCGGCCATCCCATCACGAGCGAGATCGCAATCGCCATGAGCGGGGTCATCAGCGGAGCGATCAACATGGCACCGATGACGATGGCCGTCGAGTCGGTCACGACCCCCATGGCGGCGATGATCGAAGCGAAGGTCATCAAGGTGAAAAAGCGAGTGATACGTCGCGGCTGATCCGGACCGTCGAAGAGAATCTTGTCGTAGAGCTCTTCGCGGGCGTCGACCGACTTGTGTCGATCGGCCAACCATGCGAGCGCGACATCGCCGACGGAAGCATCGGGGTGGACGTCGATGTCGCGATGGTCCACGATCGCGAAGATGGCAATCGTCGAGACGATGATCCACGCGACCGCTACAGCCACGGTGGCGGCCGACAGTGTCTCGGACGGAAATGCGAGCAACACGATGCCCGCAATCGCCGACGCCGTCGGGCGGACCGCGCTGAGCTCTTTGTCGGGATCGCGGCGACGGGCTCGGAAGGCCCTGATCGAAACCAGGACGAGGCTTGCTCCCAGGAGCCGGCCGATGGTGATCTCGGATTGCTCGGGCCAGCCGATCAGGAACCCTCCGAGGGCGGCGCTCCCAATGGCGGTGAAGACCCTGGTGGCGGTCAGTACGCGGTGACGGGCTGCGGTCCACAGCGTGGATGCTGCAATCCAGACGAAGGCAATGCCCAGCAGCCGGACGAGGATGCGGTCGGTGCGGTCTGGCCACGCCAACACCGCGCATCCGATGACGATGCTGCCAGCGGCGCGGACGACGACGGGGTCGGTGAGCAAGCGGCGGTTGAGCCTGCGGAGTTCGGTGGCGGGAGCAGTTGCGACGTCGGCAAGCTCGCCCGATCCGGGATTGGCATCGAGGTGGTGCTCGCGAGGGGGATCGGTGCTCATGTCGCTCACCAGCTTCGCATCTCTGTGACAGTGCTCATGCATGATGGCGACATGAATGAGCACGAGGACTTCTCCATCGACTGTAAAACCTGCATCGGCGCAGGCACCACGGCGTGCAATGACTGCTTCGTCACGCATCTGCTCGCCAACGACGACGGCCCAATCGACTACGTGCCCGTCGTGCTTTCCGAAGTGCCTCGTCTTCCCGATCCGCAGGAGGTCGCGATCGCGCTGTTCATCCGGTCTGGCTTGGTCGACGATCCGATCCAACTCGTTCCCGTCGACGAGTTCACGGGGTACGGCGTTCCCGTCCACGCCTGATCGTTCCGTACGCTGCCGATGTGCGTCGTCCCCAACCGGTTCCATCGATCGAGGAAATCACCGCGCACGTCGAAGACTGGGGCATCACCCACGTTGGTGTCTGCTCGGCAGACATTCTCACCGAAACTCGCACGACGCTGCACGAGCGCAAGGCAGCCGGGCTGCACGCCGACATGGGATTCACCTACCGCAACCCAGATCGATCAACCGATCCAGCGCATGCCGTCGACGGCGCATGGTCCATCATCGTCGCTGCTCGCCCGTACCTCACGGCCACCGAACCGCCAATCCCTGGTCCGGATGCTGGTCCGCACGCCCGAGTCGGCAAATACGCCTGGGTTGATCATTACGCACCGCTGCGCGCAGGCCTGCGGTCCGCGAGCAAGTTGATCCGCCGTTCGGGGCACCGTGCGGTCGCTTTCGCCGACGACAACTCCATCGTGGATCGCGCTGTGGCGCATCGAGCTGGCCTCGGCTGGTACGGCAAGAACGCCAATTTGCTGATCCCTGGTGCCGGCAGCTTCTTTGTCCTCGGATCAATCATCACCACCGCCGACTACGAGTGGAACGAGCGAGTTGCCCCTGATGGGTGCGGGAGTTGCACCAAGTGCTTCGAGGGCTGCCCGACCGACGCAATCATTGCGCCCGGCGTCATCGACGGCAATCGCTGCCTCAGTTGGGTGATGCAGCGCCCGGGTTCGATTCCACTCGAATACCGAGCGGCGATTCACGATCGCATCTATGGCTGCGATGACTGCCAAGACGTTTGCCCGATCTCTGTGCGGCTCGGCCAGCGCAACACGGTGGCGTTGTCACCGGAGGCGCAGGCGTGGGTCGACGCACTCGAACTGCTCGACCGCCCTGACGACTGGATCGAGGATCGCTATGGCCGGTGGTACATCGCCAACCGCGACTTTGACTTGGTGCGCCGCAATGCACTGGTCGTTGTCGGCAACGTCGGCGACCCGACAGACATGCGTGTTCGAGCCACTGTCGAGCGCTACCGTCAACACTCCAACGCAGTGCTGGTCGAACACGCCGACTGGGCTGCGCGGCAACTCCTCGCACGCTCATGAAACATCTGCTCGTCACCAACGACTATCCACCCAAGATCGGCGGCATCCAGTCTCTGCTGTGGGAATGGTGGCGTCGTCTTCCGGCGGACAAGTTTGCCGTGCTTACGAGCCCCTACGACGGGACCGCAGAATTCGATGCTGGCGAGCCGTATCGGATCGAGCGCACTCGCGAGCCGTTTCTGCTCCCGCATCCGTGGATGGTCAGGCAGATCAATGACCTGGTCGATGACTTCGGCGCCGATCTCGTCGTCCTCGACCCGGCAGTGCCGCTGGGGCTCGTTGGCCCTTCGTTGAAGGTGCCATACGACCTGGTGTTGCATGGTGCGGAGGTCACCATCCCGGGACGATTGCCAGGGTCGAAACAAGCACTCGCCTACACACTCAAGCGAGCCCGCAAGATCATCGCCGCGGGCGGATATCCCGCAGCCGAGGCGGATCACGCTGCTGGCCGGTCGCTGCCGACCACGGTGGTCCCGTGCGGCGTCGATCCCGACAAGTTCGTGCCGCTGTCGCCGTCGGAGCGCGCCGCTGCGCGCGAGCAGCTCGGCCTCCCCGTCGATGCCGAATTGGTGGTCAGCGTGTCGCGGCTGGTTCCGCGCAAGGGCTTCGACACGGCTATTCGTGCTGTCGCCCGCCTGAAGCACTCGCGACCCGACCTCTTGCTGGTCATTGCCGGTGGCGGACGCGAGGAAAATCGACTCAAGCGCCTCGCCGAGGAACTCGACGCTCCCGTGCGGTTCCTGGGTCGCGTGCCCAACGCTGACCTGACTCCGCTCTACGGCTGCGGTGATGTGTTCACGATGTTGTGTCGCAATCGATGGGGCGGCCTCGAACAAGAGGGCTTCGGCATCGTGTTCATCGAGGCAGCCTCATGCGGCGTGCCGCAGATCGCCGGCGACTCAGGCGGCGCGGCTGAAGCGGTTGCCCACGGTGAAACCGGGCTCGTGGTCAGCGAACCCGAGAACGTGCAGATGGTTGCCGACGCCATTGCCCAACTCCTCGATGACGACGAGTTGCGCGCGTCGATGGCGACGCGGTCGCGCGAGCGCGTGCTTGCGGAGTTCTCCTATGACGTGCTTGCTCAGCGTCTTGGTGAGACGCTCGGCGTCTTCGACTGACTCTGCTGGCACAATGGCATGGTGACCACCGGCGAACTTGATCGCACGCCCGCTCGGGGCTCGACGGAACAGGGAATCATCATCGTCAAAGCCACCATCGTCGGCACGGCGCTGTTTGTGGTCACGGCGATCTTCGCCGCTGCGGTGTTCACCACGGCTGCGCAGTGGGTGGGTGCCGTGACGGCGATGGCACTGTTCATGGTCGGCGTGTTTGCCTTCCTGTGGGGCTTCTGGAATGCCATTCAACGCAGCCGCGAAGAAGAGGTCTCGGTCACCCAACTCTTCCTGCTGCTCGGCGCCGGCACTCCGGCAGCGGTTCGCCGCACCATGTTGTCAATGCTGGCCATCCAGGTGGTCACGGCGTTCGGCACGGCAATCTGGCGGCTCGATGGCCCAGACGGCAGTCCAGGGTCATCGCTGGCGGTCGGGTTGCTCGTTCCCATGTTCGGACTCGGCATGAACGGTCTCTGGGCGGCCTATCACGCGAACTTCGGTCCGCGGCTTGATGCCGACGGGGCCCCGATGCGCGACCCGATGCGCGAGGCCAGTGCCAATTCGCGCCAAGATGGCGGGACATCGACCGCCTCCATCGACCAGAATGAGGACCATGGCTGAGACAGCAACGGAGAGCATCACCATCGAGGCGTCGCCAGAACGCGTCTGGGAGATCGCTGTCGATATCGAGAACTATCCCGAATGGGCGCGTGACATCAAGAATGTGACGGTGCACGCGACCGATGACCGGGGCCGTCCGTCCGAAGTCGAGTTCCGGGCGTCAGCACTCGGTCGCAGCACCCACTACACGCTCGCGTACGACTACACCAACGCTCCCGCCGAGCTTGGTTGGCGGATGCTGCGCGGCGACATCCAACGCTCGATTGACGGCGTCTTCAAGTTTGCGCCGTCAGGTGCAGGCACCGAAGTGCAGTACGACCTCGCCATCGACTTGGTGGTGCCGCTGCCAGGGTTTGTGAAGCGTCGCGCTGAAGTGCGCATCCTCAACACCGTGCGCGAGCTCAAGGTCCGAGCCGAAGGATGACCGGGGCCGGTGTACTGCCGGCTCGTCGCGTCGGCATTGACGTCGGAGGCACGAAGGCGCTTGGCGTTGCGCTCGACGCGACCGGTGCGGTCGTCGCCGAAGACCGCCGCCCGACGCCGCGCGGGGTCAACAGCCTCGGTCCACTGATCGACGTACTGGCCGAACTCGCTGAGTCGCTCGGCCTCGAGGGCAGTCTTGGTGTCGGCGTGCCGGGTCTCGTGACGCACGAAGGAGTGTTGCGTGCTGCTCCAAACCTCGATGGCGTTGCTGACTTCGACGTACGCGGACTGTTGGTTGACCGGCTTGGCGGCCAGATCGTCGTCGACAATGACGCGACCTGCGCAACGGTTGCCGAATGGCAGCTTGGCGCTGGCGCAGGCGTCGACAATCTGATGCTCGTCACGCTTGGCACCGGCATCGGCGGCGGCGTGGTGAGTAACGGTGCGCTGCAGCGCGGGCTCAACGGATTTGCAGGCGAATTTGGGCACATGGTCGTGCACCCTGATGGGCCACGCTGTCCGTGCGGTCGACGAGGCTGCTGGGAACGCTATGCGTCCGGCTCAGGTCTGGCGATGCTCGCGCGGGAGGCGGCAACGGGTCGACGCCTGAAGAACGTGGTGCGTCTCGCTGGCGGCGATGCGCAAGCAGTTCGTGGCGAGCATGTGCAGGCTGCGGCGCGCGAGGGCGATCCTGAAGCGCTCGCTGTCATCGACGACTTCGGGCGCTGGGTCGCACTGGGGTTGTCAAATCTCACAAATGCGTTCGACCCGGAGATGTTCGTGTTGGGTGGGGGGCTGGCGTCGGGAGCGGACCTGTACCTCGATCCGATTGTTCGTTGGTACGGCGAGTTGCTGTATCAGCCTGATCTGCGCCCGATGCCGCGTGTCGAGTTCGCCGAGTGGGGCCCGCTTGCGGGCGCCGTCGGAGCCGCCCTGCTCCCCGGTATCTCCAGCGCCCCCTGCTGAAACGTGGGGGAAAATGTTCGCTGTGCGAACATCACGCCCCATATTTCGGGATCGTGGGGTGTGACGGATGGAATGGGCACGTCCTGTCGGGGAGTCGAGTCGCTAGTTTTCGGGGATGGACTTTCGACGAATCGAAAACCTGCCCCCGTACGTTTTCTCGATCATCAATGGATTGAAGATCGAGGCACGTCGCGCAGGTCATGACGTCGTCGATCTCGGATTCGGCAACCCCGACATTCCCTCGCCCGACGTGGCGGTTGCGAAACTTGCCGAGGCTGCCCAGAATCCGAAGAACCACCGGTATTCGCTGAGCCGCGGGCTTCCGAAGCTCCGCGAGGCCATTGCTGGCTACTACAAGGACAAGTGGGACGTCGATCTCGACCCCGAGCTCGAGATCACCAACACGATTGGCTCCAAGGAGGGCTTCACCCACCTGATGTGGGTGCTGCTTGATCGGGGCGATGCGGCCATCGTGCCGAGCCCGAGCTATCCGATCCACATGTACGGCCCGCTCTTTGCCGGCGCCGACCTGCGGCAGGTTCCGATGAAGTTCCTTGCGAACCCAAGCCAGCGCGAGAACTTCGCGGACGACTTCATGGACAGCCTCAACACCGCGTGGGATGTCGGCTGGCCCAAGCCGCGCGTCCTCGTGATCTCATTCCCGCACAACCCGACAGGCGCCACGGTTGATCTGGCGTTCATGCAGCGCGTTGTCGACTTCTGCCGCGAGAAAGAGATGATCGTCGTCCACGATCATGCCTACGCCGACATCGGCTTCGACGGTCACGAGCCGCCAAGCATTCTGCAGGCCGAGGGTGCCAAGGAATGTGCCGTCGAGCTGTATTCGATGACGAAGAGTTTCTCGATGTCGGGTTGGCGCTGCGCCTTCCTGCTCGGCAACGCCGAGGTCGTGCAAGCGCTGGTCAAGATCAAGAGCTATCTGGACTACGGCATGTTCCAGCCGGTGCAGATTGCTGCAACGGTGACCATCAACGAGGCGGCTGACTTCCCGGACCAGGTGCGTGGCGTCTACGAGTCGCGCTGTGACACGCTCATCGACGGCCTCAGCCGCATTGGGTGGGACGTGCCCAAGCCGGGTGGAACGATGTTTGTCTGGGCCCCGATCCCCGAGGCGTATGCCGAGATGGGCTCGGTCGAGTTCTGTTCGCATGTGGTCCGTGAGGCTGACGTCGCTCTCTCGCCAGGCGTGGGGTTCGGCCCAGGCGGCGAAGGTTTCGCTCGGTTCGCACTCATCGAGAACGAGCTGCGCATCAATCAGGCCATTCGGAACCTGAAGCGCGGCTTGCCCAAGCTCGGCTGAGCTGCGCGAAACCCGCCGGTAACACTCGGTCGCTACATTCCTCGCCATGATCACTGTCGTTGTCCGCGTCTGGATGCCGGATCGTCCAGGCGCGCTTGGCCAGGTCGCGAGCAGGATCGGTGCGGTGCGCGGCGACGTGCTGGGGATCGAGATTCTCGAACAGGGAGCGGGACGAGCGATCGACGAACTCACGGTGGCACTGCCGGGGGAGGAGCTGATCAGCCTGTTGTCCGCTGAGATCGATGACGTTGACGGTGTGTCGGTCGAGAACATCCGCCAGGTCGATATCGATCGCATCGATACGAACCTCGCTGCGTTGGCGGTGGGCGCCGCGATGGCTGAGTGCGACCCCGACGATCGCCTCGAGGTGCTGTGCTCAGGTCTGCAACGGGTGGTTGAAGCCGACTGGGTGGTGGCGATGCGCGGTGGCGACACCGTGGCTGAGTACGGAGAGGCGCCAGAACTGGCCTGGCTGCAGGCCTTTCTTGCCGGGAGTGAACACCTCGACGGCATCGACGATGCGGCGCCGAGCGACATGGTTTGGGCCCATCTGGTCGCGTCAGGCATGTACGTCGCTGCAGGACGTGCCGAGCGCCCGATTCACGAGCGTGAACGAGTGCGGGTCAGCCTGCTCGGTCGTCTCGCCGACGCTCTGCTGTAGGGCGCAGAGTCAGTGGGCCCAGCCGCGTGAGCGTTCGACGGCACGCAGCCACTGGGCGTGCTGTGCATTGGCCCCAGTGCGGTCCTCGATGGGGGAGAAGGATGCATCGAGCGACCACTGTGCCAGTACTTCTTCGGGGCTCGCCCAGACGCCCTCAGCGAGGCCAGCAAGAAACGCGGCACCAAGGGCCGTTGTCTCCTGGTCGACTGGTCGAAGTACGTCGACACCGAGCTGGTCTGCTTGGATCTGGCAGAGGAAGTCCATGATCGAAGCTCCCCCGTCGACGCGGAGTTCCTTCAGGGCGGTGCCGCTGGCGGCCACCATGGCATCGACGACGTCGCGGGTCTGATACGCCATCGACTCGACGGTGGCGCGGGTGATTTCTGCCCGGCCGGTGCCTCGGGTGATGCCGACAATGGTGCCGCGCGCATATGGATCCCACCACGGCGATCCGAGGCCGGCGAGGGCTGGAACGAAATACACGCCGCCGGTGTCGTCGACCGACTCGGCCAAGGGACCCGTCTCTGCAGCGTCGTCGATGATGTTGAGACCGTCGCGCAGCCACTGAATCGCTGCGCCGGTGACGAAGATGGCGCCTTCGAGCGCATAGTGAGTGGTGCCGTCAGCGAGCGTCCAGGCAACGGTCGTGAGCATGCCTTCAGTCGGCGGCGGGCAGGTTTCGCCGACATTGAGCAGCACGAATGAGCCGGTTCCGTAGGTGTTCTTCGCCATGCCGGGCTCGACACAGGCCTGGCCGAACAGCGCCGCCTGTTGATCACCGGCAACCCCGCTGACTGGAATGTCGGCGGAGACGCCACAGTGCTCGGAAGTGACGCCGATACGACCGCTGGACGGAACAATGTCGGGGAGCGCTGACATCGGAACATTGAGCAGCGCACAGAGGTCGGGGTCCCAGGTGCGGGTCCTGATATCGCAGAGCATCGTGCGGCTGGCGTTGGTCACGTCGGTCGCAAACACCTCCCCTCCAGTGAGGTTCCAGATCAGCCACGCGTCGATCGTGCCGAGAGCGAGGTCGTCGTCGACGGGGATGTCGCGCTCGCGCAGGAGCCACTCGAATTTGGTTCCTGAGAAGTATGGGTCGAGCACGAGTCCGGTTCGCTCGCGTACGAGGTCGAGGTGACCCGCTGCAGCGAGTTCGTCACATCGGTTTGCTGTGCGTCGGTCTTGCCACACGATGGCCGTGCCGTACGGCTCGCCAGTCGAACGGTTCCACGCCACGACGGTCTCACGTTGGTTGGTGATGCCGATTGCGGCGACAGACTCGCGACCGACCTGCTCGATCACTGCATTCAGGGTCGCGACTGCAGCGTCCCAAATTTCGTTGACGTCGTGTTCGACCCAGCCGGGTTGGGGATAGTGCTGAGTGAACTCGCGGTACGACGCGACCGTGGGGGTGTCGTCAGTGAAGACGGCGCGGCTGCGCACGCCTGTGGTTCCGGCGTCGAGGGCGATCACACATTTGGTCACGCGAGCAGAATAGTCAGCGCCGCCGGTTCTTCTTTGCCGGAGGGCGGTTGCCACCGCCAGCGGTTCGGCTGGTCGGTGCGACCGACCGCCGTGTGGCGTTCGCATCGCCATCACGATCATCGTCGCTTGATGCGGATGACGCTTGTGGCGTCCGCATCTCTTTGAGCGTCTTGCGTTGGTAACCGAACTTTGCAAGTAGCCAGCCGAAGCCGAGATACAGGGGCCCGCTGACCAAGACGCCCGCAACGGCGCCGATGGTGTTGCCGTCGTTGAAGATGAGCAGAAATACCGCTGTCATGATGACCGCGTAGATCAGCCACTCACGCATGAGCCGCTGCCACGGAACCGGTCGGGTCTTGTCCCACGCCATGTCCCCAGTCCTATCAGCCGATTGTTCGATTGAGCACATGCACCGGACGTTTCCGAACACGGGGTGCCGCCTCGCATCAGGTCGCCTACGATCACCCGGGTGCGCGTCGGAGTGTTAACCGGAGGAGGCGACTGCCCCGGATTGAACGCGGTCATCCGCGCCATCGTGCGCAAGGGCGAGCGTCACTATGGTGACGAGTTGGTTGGTTTCCTCGACGCGTGGGACGGCGTGCTCGATCGACGAACGGTCCCGCTGTCGGTCGAATTCATGCGCGGCATGCTCCCGCGCGGCGGAACGGTGCTTGGTACCCGGCGCGGGAGCCCGTTCGACACCGAGGACGGCGTGGAACGCGTCAAGCAGACCATGAGCGACCTTGGCCTCGATGGGCTCATCGTGATCGGCGGCAACGGCAGCCTGTCGGTTGCCTGTCGTCTGCACAGCGAGCACAACATCCCAATCGTTGGCGTGCCGAAGACGATCGACAACGACATCGTCGGCACGGACGTGACATTCGGCTTCAACACGGCCGTGCAGATTGCCACCGACGCAATCGACCGTCTCCACACAACAGCTGAGAGTCACGATCGAGTCATGGTGGTCGAAGTGATGGGCCGTCACACAGGCTGGATCGCCACGTCCGCGGGAATCGCTGGCGGGGCGACCGCCGTGCTGATTCCTGAGATTCCTTTCGACATCGACGAACTGTGCGCACGTCTGAGTCGCCGTCATGATCGAGGTCGGTTTGCATCCATCGTTGTGGTCGCCGAAGGCTCTGAGCCGATCCCCGGCACCCTCGAAATGGAGGACAAGGTGCTCGATCGATTCGGGCATGTCGTGCTCGGTGGTGTTGCCACCCGCATCGCCATCGCCATCGGGAAACGCACCGGCTTTGAAGCGCGAGTCGTGCAACTCGGTCATGTGCAACGCGGCGGAACCCCGACGGCGTTTGACCGCGTCCTGTCCACTCGATTCGGCGTCGCAGCGATCGACGCCGTTCATGACGAGGCCTGGGGCAAGATGGCGGTGCTCCGCGGCGAAAAGATCCTGCAAGAGGATCTCACGGTTGCAGTCGGCAAGACCCGCACGGTCGACATGGACCTGTACGAAGGCGTTGCCAAACACTTCTTCGCCTGACCGGGGCGCCGGGCTCAACTGTTGGCGGTCGGAATGGCTGGATACGCTGGTTGTGATGATTCGACGAAGCCGGGGTAGTCGTAGATAGTGAGCGGGCGATCGGTGTTCTGGCCGTTGCCGATTGGCCAGACTTGATTCTCGTTATCAATCTGCAATCGCAGGCTTTCCACCCCGTCGATCTCGTTCGACGTGGCGACAAGCTGCGCGACGGCGATCCGCAAGGCGTCCGAAGTGAGCTCCCCGAACACGTCGTTCACGCTGACGGTCAGGATCCGGCCGCGCAGCCGTGCGCTGTTGAGTTCCAGGCCGTCGGGAAGGTTGCTCGACAGGCCGGCCTCGCGCTCGGCGCTGTTGGGGCCATCGATGAGCGAGTTCAGGATGCCTTCTGCATCGCTCGGGACGTCGCGCCGCACCGATCTCAGACGCGCTTCTTGATCGACGGCTGCTGGCGCAAGCAAAAACACCCGGTTCGAACCGGTCGCTTCGTCTCCGGTCGGTTGCTCCCCGAGCTGGCCACGTTCGTTCTCGGGCACAGGACGGGCGGTCTCGTCGACCTCGATGGAGCATCCGGCGAGGCTGAGCGCCACACAGGTGACGCTGGTGAGAATGCGGCGCATCAGTCGTCCAGTTCCGAGGCCATGAGTTCGATGACGAAACGTGCGCCAGGTTGTCCGTCGAGACGATCCTCGACCCAGACGCGCCCGCCGTGCATCTTCACGTGTTCATCGACAAGCGAGAGCCCCAGGCCGGCTCCTTCACTGCCGGTGCGGCGCCCGGCGCCACCGCCGCGCGCGAAGCGTTCGAAGACGAGCTGGCGTTCTTCGGGCGGCACACCCGTGCCGTTGTCGACCACGGCGATCTGAATGTGGGCCATGGGCTCGTCATCAGGCTCGACGACGTTGATGAGGATTTCTGGTTCCCCGCCACCGTATGCGAGCGAATTGTCGATGAGGTTGGCAACGACGCGAGCCAGTCGGCGCTTATCGCCTCGGATGATTGCCAGTTCGGAACGGTCCGACACGTGGAGCGGGAGCTGTGGTGCAGCACTGACTGCGACCGCCTGTCGCACGAACTCTGCAGCAAGCAATTCCTCCATGTGAAGCCGAATGGCACCAGCGTCGAAGCGGGAAATTTCGAGCAGGTCTTCGACCAGGCCCTGGAATCTGACAACGTCGCTCGACAGGAGGTCCAGCGCCGACTGGGCGCGCTCGGGCAGATCATCGCGCCGTGCGTCCATGACTTCGACCGATGCCGACAGCGTCATCAGTGGCGACCGCAGCTCATGGCTGACGTCGGATGCGAAGCGGGCGTCTCGTTCGACTCGCTGCTGTAGCGCCTCCGCCATGTCGTTGAAGGAGTCGGTGAGGACACCCAGGTCGGGATCCGCAGTGGTCTCGAGGCGCGTGTCGAGTCTCCCACCGGCGATCGCCGATGCGGCCTGTGCTGCGGTTGAGAGAGGCCGCACAGCGCGACGTGACGAGAAGATGCCGAGGAGGACGCCGAGTCCTGTCGAAATGAGCGACGCAAGCAGGAGGTTGAATCGGACGCTGTCGAGTGTCTCGACCTGATCGCCGAGGCTGGTGAACTGGAAGTAGCCGCCCAGGTTGGGAACTTCCCAGCCAACGAGCACGTTGAGTTCGTCGCCGACCCGAACGATCTGTTTCGACGGTTCTCCACGAACGAGCACGTCATCGATCATGTCGGGTGGGAGAACTGAGTCGACATACGGTGGCACGCCGCCGCTCCATTGGCCCTGGTACCGAATCAGGAATCGCTGGACACCGATATTGGTCAGTGAGTCCTCGGCGTTCTGTGCTGTTGGCGGGTTCGAACTGAGGTTCTGCGTCACGCTCTGTGCGTTGCGGAGCGATGTGCGGACCGCGGCGGTCTCGGCCTGGCGCACGAGGTTGTTCTGTGTGAGCCCGTACGTCGTGATCGCGAGAAAGACGGACAGCGCAATTGAGCCGAGCGTGATGGTGAGCAAGATTCGGCGCCGGAGCCCGAGCGCGTTCGGGCGGGACTTGCGGAGCAGGCGACGGAACCAGCCGCCTTCGCTCACGTTTGGAGCCGGTAGCCGAGCCCGCGGACCGTGACGACGTGACGCGGGTTGGCGGCGTCGGACTCGACCTTGGTGCGCAGCCGACGGATGTGTACGTCAACGAGGCGGCCGTCACCGAAGTAGTCGTAGCCCCACACTTTGTCGAGCAGAGCTTCGCGGCTGAGCACTTTGCCGGGGCTCTCGGCAAGCTCGCAGAGCAACCTGAACTCGGTCTTGGTGAGGTGGACCTCAGTGCCTTCGCGCAAGACCTTGCCTTCGTCGGGAATCAATTCGAGATCACCGAAGACGAGGCGAGCATGGCCCTGTGCGCTGGGCCGAATGCGACGGAGCAATGCTCGGATGCGAGCCGAGAGCTCTTTGGGCGCAAATGGCTTGGTGAGGTAGTCGTCGGCTCCAGCTTCAAGACCAGCGACGATGTCGTGGGTGTCATTGCGAGCAGTGACCATGACGACAGGGACGTCGCTGGTACGGCGCAGGGTGCGACACAGTTCGAAGCCATCGATGCCCGGGAGCATGATGTCGATCAGAACAACGTCAGGTGTCGAACGATTGAACTTCTCGATCGCCTCTTCGCCGCTCTCGGCTTCGTCGACGATCCACCCCTCGTCCTCGAGCGCGAGTTTGACCGCTGATCGGATGCGTTCGTCGTCTTCAACCGCGAGGATGCGTGTTCCCACAGCACCATGATGGCCCAAGTCGCACCTGCTTGACGACCATGGTCGGCAGTGCCGGCCAAAAAATCTTTCGAATCGTGGCGCGACGGGCTAGCTCGACGCAACTTTGATGGCCGCGAGCAGCGCGGCATGGATGCCCGGTGCTGCTGCCACTGCGCCCAGCTCGTCAGGAACGCCGCCGTCGAACCCGGACACTTCGGCGCCGGCTTCGTTCGCAATGAGGAGGCCTGCAGCCATGTCCCACGAGTTCAAGTGTTCTTCGAAGTAGGCGTCGAGCCGACCGCACGCGACGAACGCCAAGTCGATTGCTGCTGATCCGTACCGGCGGATGTCGCGCACCTGCGGCAGAAGTGAGCCGATGCGATTCGCTTGCAGGACGCGCCGATCATCGAGATAGCTGAAGCCGGTCCCGATCAAGCTCATCGAGATTGCGTCGGCTTTGCTGACCGAGATCGGGAGGTTGTTGAGCGTGGCACCGCCGCCCGCGTGCGCGGAAAACATTTCGTCGGTCACCGGCACGTACACGGCGCCAGCGATTGCGTCCGTTATTGGCCGGCCACTGCGGACAGCTGCGACGGAGGTGCACCAGGCGGGGAGGTCGTACAGGAAGTTGGCGGTGCCGTCGATTGGGTCGATGTGCCATTCGATGCCACTGGTGCCGATGTCGGCGGCGCCCTCTTCGCCCACAATGGCGTCGTTGGGTCGGAGCCGCCTGAGTTCATTGACGATGTAGGCCTCCGCAGCGCGATCAAACTCGGTGACTGGGTCGGTGAGGCTGGACTTGGTGTCGTGTGCCGGTGGCTGGCCGATCGGCAGTTCCCGCCGGCCGGCGAGCGCCGCTGTTCCGGCAGTCCGTGCCAGGCCTTCGGCCAACGTACGGAGTTTCGTTGGATCAGCCGATTGATCAGCGCGGGGCATGGCCAGCGTCGCTTCGATCCTCAACCTCGCGCCACTCACCCAGTGCACGCATCACCAGCACGGCAACGATGGCCATGCCCCCGGCGGCAACGATGGCGCCGACGACAATGCCCAAGCCAAGCGGCAGCCCACAGTCGCCCTCGCACTGCAGCGAGATGAGTGAATAGCCGATCAATGCGCCGGCGAGACCGCTGAGGCAGATGGCGACAAACGCTCCGACTCGGACGCCGACGGACGGCAGTGCTGACAACGGGCGAGCGGTCTCTTCCATTGTGGCCAAGGGTATCGGTGATGCACCTCAGCGTCTCGGCCAGCCGCTACCGCCGCGTCGGACGTCTTTTGTTCAGTGGTTGTCGGAGCGTACGAACACGTTCCACTGATCGTTGTGGCCCGAGGCGCCGATGATCGCTCCAAGCAGAATGCCGCCTGGGAGCGATCCCCAGTAGGACGGACCCGTGTCCATCACATTGCCCAGAAAGAGCATCAGGAGCCACGTTGCGGGGAACGTGACGATGAGGGCCACGATCAGCATGGCTGCGACGGATAGGACAAAGCTCAACAGGTTTCTAATCATACGAAGAGAATAGGCACCATGTTCGACACGGAGCGGGATGGTGACTCGTTGCGCGTGCCTGATGGTTGCAGTGTGGCGGTTGAGGTAAGACCGTGCTCCATCTGTCCTGCCGACATGGACAGGTTCTCATCTCGATATTTTCTGCTGGCTTGGCCACTCGCTCGACGCTTCCCAAGTTGGCATTTCTCGGGTCGCACGCATCGGGGACGAGGTCATGTATCGCGCAGATACGGCGGACGTAGCGTGCATGATCGCCACAGCGCTGACCGACTTCGCCCAAGGGGAGCCGGATCTCCCGCCATTGCGTGCAGGCGTGGCGATCGGCGAGGTGCTGAGCCGTGACGGGGATTTCTATGGGCCGACGGTCAACCTTGCCTCGAGGATCACAAAGTTCGCTCCGCCCCACGGTGTGACTGTGACGGCCGAGACCATCGATGCGCTTTCGTCGAAGAACGACTTCGTTGTCGGCCATCTTGGTGAGATCGAGGTACGCGGCATGCTGCAACCGGTGGAGCTGTCCGTCCTGTGGTCACTGGACCGCTGAGGGGTCGCCACAAGTGCGTCCATGGGAGGGCAACCGGTGCGGTTATCGAGCGCTCCACTCGGACCGAAGAATCGCGCAAGATGCGCTTCGAGCAGGCTTTGGTGGTTTGAACTGTTGGCCTACGCCGGCGCACGGAAGACAAGCAGTGGGAATTCCCAGTGCTCGCCGCAGACATGAGGTACGACTTCGCCGTGCTCAAGCGACCAGCCGTATCCACCGAACAAGTCGATGAGATGTGACGTAGTGTGCCCCCACATCCATGACGCAGAGGTAAAGGTCGTCGTCACTTCTTCCTTGGGCCAGAAGCTGCCGCGCCTGATCTCATCTTTGAGTTCCTCGTCCCAGAACTGGAGCAGCGTGGAACTGGCCGGTAGTGGGAACCACTCCTCGCGAAGGCAAGGCTGAGCGACACAGACAAACTTGGTAGAAGTGTTGGTCACATTGCGGACAACCTCGCTGTAGTTCTCCTGGTGTAAGAGGACCTCAAAGAGGATCGACGCGTCGACGGGTTCGAGCCCGACATATGCCGCGGGATAACGGAAATCGGCATTCACTGCCTCGAATCGGGCGTCGGGAAGGTGCATTGCTGCATCGTCGGCACGCGCCTGATACGCCGACATGTCTCCGTGATCGACCATGCTCACAAAACTCGCTCCGAGCGCTTTGGCGGGCTCCAGCAAGTATCGACCCTCAACGATGTAGCACCCGCCGAAGTCGCGCAGCGACGACACGTCAGGCAGATTTGCCACGAGATCCTGCTTGAGTTGCATGACGCTGCCATAGTCGACGACCGGTCGCTGCACAGGAGTACTGCGGCCGGCACCTAAACGTTTGCCCGCTCTCAGGGCTCGTCTTGATTTGCGCACGCTTTGGAAAGTAGCGGAGTCTGAGCCTCTTGGACCAAAACGAATGAGGCAGGAGTGTGCCGAGGGTAATGGGCGTTGACAAGCCGACTGAGCCCGGCAACGCCGACTATCGACTCAGGAACTGAGATTCCCACAGTCGGCCTCGACCCGTCCGGATGGTCTCGGCACGGATGAGCACCGAGACCAGTTCTGATCTTCGTTCTGCTGGGCCCTCTCATCACCGGTCTGCTGAAACGAGAGGCAGCGGCCAACAGTCAGATCTCGCTCGTGGGATTCTGGTTGAGAAGGGCCAGACGACTCGTGCCCGGCGGCGCTGTCGAACAGGGTGCAGCGCTGGCCCCTTCAGTCCTGTTCGTTCACCTCCTTGCCGTCGGCGGCGTTCTGGCGTCGCTCGTAGTCGATTCGGGAATCGGCCGGCGGGAACGCGGTCTGATTGTGACTGGACTGACCCCGCCCGATAGCCGGCGAAGTATGGCGCCGCGGGCGCCCTCGGGACGCTGCAGAGATCCCGCCCATTGCTGGCAGCCGCGTGTCTCCGAAGCAACGGTGAGGCAGGGGGCAACGTTGCCGGGCGCGGTACTAGGTTGATTGCGTGAGGTCAGGCGGGGAGCGATCTATTTTGCACGCCGACATGGATGCCTTCTTCGTCTCAGTTGAATTGCTTCGCCATCCCGAACTGGCGGGCAAGCCCGTGGTCGTGGGCGGTACCGGGAACCGTGGTGTCGTTGCTGCAGCGTCGTATGAGGCTCGGCGCTTTGGTGTGCACTCGGCATTGCCATCCTCGATCGCTCGCCGTCGCTGTCCTCATGCGATCTTCTTGCCCGGCGACCATGAGCTGTACCGGAAGGTCAGCGCCCAGGTACGCGAGATCTTCGATCGGTACACGCCACTCGTCGAGCCGCTGTCACTCGATGAGGCCTTTCTCGACGTGACCGGATCGCGACGACTATTCGGGAGTGGAGAGGACATTGCTTGGAAGATTCGCGACGACGTGCGCGCCGAGCTCGAGTTGGGTTGTTGCATCGGAGTTGCATCAAACAAGTTTCTGGCGAAGCTGGCGTCGGTCGAGGCAAAACCGAGGGCATTGCCGGACCGCATCGAACCGGGCCGTGGCGTCATGGTCGTGGCCCCCGATGCCGAGCAGGCGTTCCTCGATCCGCTTGCCGTCCAACGACTGTGGGGCGTGGGGCCGGCCACGCTCGAACGCCTTCACCGTCTGGGAATTGCGCACGTGGCGGATCTGCATCGCGTTGACCCCACCGTTGTTGCCGCTGCGCTCGGGCGGAACCAAGCCGACCATCTCATTGCTCTGTCGACCGGTTTCGACGACCGCCCCGTCGAGGTCGACCGCGACGCCAAGTCGATCGGGCACGAGGAGACGTACGCACAAAACTTGCACAGTGTTTCCGAGATGCGAACCAACCTCGTACGTCTCACTGACGCGGTTGCGAGCCGGTTGCGCCAGGCAGGTGTGGGCGCACGAACGCTCCAACTCAAGATCCGGTTCGATGACGGGTTTCACACGATCACCCGATCGACGACGAGCAGGGAAGCGAGCGACAGTGCTGCGGTGATCATGGAGATGTTGGAGCCGATTATGGAGACGATTGACCCGTCGCCAGGCATTCGACTGCTCGGTGTGTCCGGATCAAATCTCGGCCCAGTGTTCCATCAGATGACGCTCGATGAAGCCGCCGAAGATGCACCCGCTCACGGAGCGACCGATGCTGCATTGGATGAGATTCGAGATCGGTTCGGCGCCGACGCGATCGGGCCGGCGAGCGCAGTACGCGGGGGAGAGGTGCGCAACGTGAAACGGGGCGGGCAGCAGTGGGGGCCGGATCAGTGAGCCACTCGGCAGCCGACCCGAAGCGACGTTTGGTCGTCTATGCCGTGTCGGGCCCAGTTCTCTACGAAAAGATGGTCGTCAACAGCGTTCGGTCATTGCGGGCGTTCAACGACTCGATTCCGGTCTGCTGTGTGGTGTTCTCCAGCGATCGGGCCGATGCTGGCGATCTCCTCAGCTCGGCCCCAGGGCTGGAGGTCGTCGCTGCGCCACCGCTTGCAGGCGGCGCCGGCGGAGCATTCTTCGCCAAGTGGCATGCGCTCGAATACGTCCCCGACGTCGACGAGGTGTTGTTTCTCGATGCCGACACCGTGCTCTTTGATGACGTCGAAAGGTTCTTCGAGCAGGATGCCGACTTCGTGGCCCGCGAGGAGACGCGCTGTGGCCGTGGCGGTGACGTCGTTGACTGGGCCGCAATGGACCGGATCGGGCGTGCCTCCGGGTACGACATCTGGCCGGTGTTCAACACCGGCGTGATGCTGTTCCGATCAGGATTCCACCGAGAGGTCGCAGCGATGCTCGACCGGTTCGTGTCGGTGGCCTTGAACTTCGTCACCAAGCCGGCGGAATATCCGTGTTCGAACACGCACATCAGCGAAGAGGTGTGTGCTGCGATCGTTTTGGGAGCCTCGGGCGCCCGGCGGTCCGCGTTCTACGATGCGCGCGAGGTCATGTTCCGGTCCGAGTTTGCGATGGTGCCGATTGGATCGGCACCATCGGCACCATTGCTGCACACCTTCACCGGCTATTACTGGGAGTGCATCGGGCGAATCTGCGCGGAGCGGTTACTCCCCGCTGGCACCCTCGCGCAGCTGATCACGTCCTGATCTTGGCTCCAGCGTCGACCTCGCTGAGTCGGTCGCAACCCCGTCGACGCTCTCGCCGCCCACGCCCATCCCGAATCGGCCGTGGAAGTTGCTTCCCGCAGGCCGGATCACGTCGTGACTCCAGGACGTCTGAGAAGGGGCGTTTCAGAACGGACTTGCAGAGTTTCTTGGAGGCAGGCCATGGGGCACCGATACTGGCGAGCGCCATGCGGCGGCGGGTCTTCCTGCGGTGCCGACCGCCCCGTCGATCGACATGTGACGCGTGGGACTCGCGATGATCTCGGTTCCCGCGTTGAGGATCGACCGCGAACGTGCGATGATGAGAGCGTGCCGCTCTCCGAGAACGAACAGCGCATTCTTCGCCAGATCGAAGAGGAACTTCAGCAGGACCCCACCTTTGCGCAGAAGGGGTATCGAGTACCGCGACGTCGTTCGCTTCTGCTCGTCCTCGGACTGCTGCTTGGCCTTGCGATCACCATCGGCGGCCTGGCCGTCAGCTTCGTCGTCGCCTTCGCTGGTTTTGTGCTCGTTCTGGTCATGGCAGTCATGCTCGAATCCGAGCTGCGCCTGGTCGGACGCGACCGACTCGGGCAGTTGCCGATCTCGGCCTGGCTCAACGCCAGCCGCCGGCCGGTCTCCCGGGACAAAGAAGACTCCTGAACCAGACGCTCGTCTCGGCGCTTACGACAGCTGGGTGAAGTACCGTCGAACACGCGCCAGCGGCGAGAGCGAATCCTTGACCGCTCGCTCGATCTGGCGTTTCCATTGGCGGCACTCGTCGATCTGATGCGACGAACCGTTCGGTGCGTACGACACTTCGGTGATGACCGCGGCCAGCGAGCCGAAAGGCCGCGCGATGACGGGGAATGTGCTGGCTGCGACCCCAGCGTATTCAATCGGAGTCAGCGATGCTGCGGGGCGGACCCCGATCTCGCGGAGGTCGTCCACGGATTGACGCCATAGCAGCGAGATGGCAGCTGCGGTGTCGGCAGGCACACGATGGCGGCGCCACCGTCGTACGAGTTCGGGGGCGGCGAGTGCCAGACCGACCAACAGCAGCGCGATGAAGCGGCCGGTCGGGAACGAGTTGTTCTTCTCATTGGCGGTCCCGCCCGCACCTCCAGCGAAATCATCGAACTGATCAATGGTGCTGGGGTCGATAGGGAGGCCATCGGGTGTCGTTGCGGCTGGTCCGGCGACGGTGGTCGGCGGTGAGACCTCGACGTCGGGTGCTGCGCCTGCGGGTGACTCGTCGGGGAGTGAATCGGGGTCGATTCCCGTCGCGTCCTGTTCAGGCGCGACGTTGGTGTAGTTCTCGGCACCCGGGGCGCCTCGGCCCGGAGTGGGTTCAAAGGGAACCCAGCCGAGTTCGTCGAACCAGACCTCTGGCCAGGCGTGGGCGTTCTTGCCCAGTACCGAGTATCGCTCACCATTGAAGTTTCCCGGCGTGAACCCGACCGCCACTCGGGCGGGTATGCCAATCGTCCGCATCATCGCCGCGTAGGTCCCGGCGAACTGCTCGCAGTACCCGACACGGTCGCGGAGGAAACCCTCGATGGCGCTATTGCTGTGGCCGGCCTGCACCTCGAGGCTGTAGTCAAACTCACTGCGGAACCAATCCTGCAGCGTGATTGCGGCTTCGTATGGAGTCAACGAATCAGCGGTGACGCTGCGGGCCAGTTCGCCGACCGACGAAGGGAAGTCGTCGGGAAGTTCGAGGTAGATCGGGTCCCCAGCGTCGGTGCTTGTGGCAGTTTGGAGGGTCGCGAGATCGAAGCGCGGTGAGGCCGAGACGATATCGAATGTGTTGCCGGCGACAAGGTCGCCGTCGGTCTTCAGGAGCGTGGATGAGTCAGCATTCCAACGGAGTCCGTCCTGCGGGGAGGCAGCGACAGGGTCGGGAGCGGTGGGTACGAACTTCTCGCCCAACGCCGCGATCGTGAATTCTTGACGGAGTTCGTTCGCGCCTGCCCGGGCAGTGGAGAGTTCACCGTCGGCGCTGGTGAGAGAGCGTTCGGGGAGGCCCCACTCAGTGCCGTTGAAACGGGCGAGCGCAGAGAGTCGCCAGTACGACGCGAAGTCGGCGCGGACGGAGAACAACTCGGCGTTCGACCGATTCGTGAGCCGCGAGCGAATATCGACCAACGGGCTGATGACATTTGTGACGCTGCCGCCGTTCCCGCCACGCGTCTCGTAAATGGGGTCAGCGTCAGCGCCAGGCAGGCGTGGCCCGATGAAAGAGGCGGCCACGGCCACGACCGCCGCCATGCCGAGCGCAACGGGGACGATGCGACGAATCGGCGAACGTCGTGAGCCGATGACCGTAGTGCGCTGCGGAGCGTGGTGGGCGCGCAGGGCAACCGTGGCCACCACGCCGGCGAACACGAGCGCTGTGGCCAGCGCGACCCTGCTGCGATCGGCCCCGAGCGCAGCGATGAAGACGAACAGCACGCCACCAGGCATGAGGGCTTCGGCACGAGCGAATGCTCGGAACGCGAATGCGTCGGAGAGTATGACGGTCAGAGCGATCCCGATTGCGGCGAGTACGTCCCAGCCGCCTCCGTAGATCACCGGTGCCACCGCAGTTCGGAACTGCTGGCGAACGAGTTCAATCTCTTGGCGGAAGAGTTCGACAGTGTCGCCCGTTGGGACCAGGAGCGACATGGAATCGCGGTAGTGGACGATGGCGATGATCCAGCCCATCAGCGCAATCATCAACGGAACCGCTACGAGGCCAGGGAGACGCAACCGGCGGGTGACGAAACCGAACGCGTGGCCGATGACAGCGAGCACGACGAAGTTGTCGAAGAACTGCCAGCCAGCAAAGACGCGTGCGTAGCCGGCTGCGACCGCGATTGAAAACCCGGTCAGCGCGACGGTGGCGAGCAACTCGGTGACGAGCCTTGCATCAATCGAGGGTGGAAGTGGGGGCGTCTGCGGGCGACCCGGTTGCGGCGATGTGGCCACGGCAGGGGGACGTTCGTCGGTCATTGTCATGCGCCGACCCCGTTGATCGCGCTCCAAGTGTCGAGGAACTCGACTTCACTGCGCGCCGAGACCCCAATGGCCGACCGTGAGCGCACGTCGGTCGTGACCCCGATGGTGGTCAAGGTCGGATCGACGATCGCCTGGATCGCGCGCCACCCAGCGCTCCCGTGGGACCCGGTGACGAGGATGATGAGTCCGAGACCCTCGCCCGGGTCGCGGTCGAGTTGGCCAAGCGGAGACGAGTCGGGCTCGATGCGGGCCAAGACGCTCAGCGTGTTGGCACCAGTTTCTGGTCCCCGGAGATCAATGCCGCCGGAAGTGACAAACCGTGTGGTGAGTCCGGCCTGCTCGGAACTGTGCACAAGGCTTGCTGCGGCAGTGACACCACGTTCGAAGCCATCGGCATCGAGGTACGAAGTCGGGTTGGCGTCGAACACTACGGTGCAGCGCTTGAGCCCCTCGACGGTGTGTTCTTTGACGAACAGATTCTCAGAGCGTGCCGAGGCCTTCCAATCGATCGAGCGTGGCTCATCGCCGTCGACATAGGTGCGGAGCCCATGAAACTCACCCTGTCCAAGCCGGCGTGCCTGCACGACGAGGTGCCGTCCGAGTTGGCCTTGGCCCAGCACTGGCATCTTCAGGAGGTACGTCCGCGGCGCCACCGTGACCGAGTCGGTCCCGGCAGCGACCGCCGTGGTCGTGGCGATCCCCAGCGGGTCACGAATCTCGACATCAAGCGGGCCGAGCTGGACGATGCCTCGGACCGTCGTGGGGAGTTGGTACCCGGCCGACGATCGCGTGCCCGGTGCGAGGGGAGCAACCGACAGTCGGGCGACGTAATCGGTCGCATTGGCTCGACTGACCCGTTCGGCCAACTCAAAGCTGGTCGAACGAATGGCGTCTTGGTACTCGAGTCGCAGGTCGACGCGCCCGGTGTCACCCGCGACGAGCACGGTCGGGTGGACCCAGCGCGTTGCCGAAACGCGTGGGCGGCGGAGCCGGACAAACAGCAATGCGACCATGACGGCGACAAGGAAGCCGGCGCCGATGACGAACAGTTCGACGATGGCGAAGATGCGTCCGATGACGATGGCAATGATCCCAGCGGCCAGGCAGTTCCACCCCTGGCGCGTCAGCACGACTGCCGTGCCCTGCGCTGTTCGCTAAAAGAGGTGTTCACCGCGCGACCGGGACGGCGACGGCCTCGAAGACCTCGCGCACGGCATCCTCTGGGGAGAGGGCAGCCCCACGATCGGTGCGCACCATGATGCGATGAGCCAATGCCGAGATGCCCACCGCCTTGACGTCGTCGGGCGTTGCATAGCTGCGGCCGCGCGCTGCGGCATGAGCGCGAGTGGCCGCTGCAAGCTGCAGCGTGGCCCGAGGGGAGAGTCCCAGTTCGATTCCGGGGTGGTGGCGGCTGGCCTCGGCGAGGTCGACGAGATACGACTTCAGCGCGCCCGCGACGTAGACCGTGCGCACAGCGTCGATCATGCCGTTGATCTCTTCGGCGGACACGACGGGGTCGAGACCGGAGAGGACCTTGGCCGACCCCTGATCATCGAGCATGCGGATCTCGGAGGCGCGGCCCGGGTAACCGATCGAGATCCGAAGAAGGAAGCGGTCGAGTTGACTTTCCGGAAGCCGGTAGGTCCCTTCCTGGTCGACCGGATTTTGCGTGGCGATGACCATGAAGGGCGGCGCAAGCTGGCGGCTCACGCCGTCGACGGTGACCTGGCGTTCTTCCATGGCCTCGAGCAGTGCGGATTGCGTTTTCGGGGAGGCGCGGTTGATTTCGTCGGCGAGCACGATGTTGGCGAAGAGCGGGCCGGCTTGAAAGCGGAAGCTCTCGGAGGACCGCTGATAAACGCTGACGCCGACGAGGTCGGTCGGCAGCAGGTCGGGGGTGAACTGCACGCGCTTCCATACGCAGTCGACCGACGCGGATAACGCTTTGGCCAAGCTGGTCTTGCCGACGCCAGGTACGTCCTCGACGAGGAGGTGGCCCTCGGCCAGCATGCACATGATGGCGAGTTCGACGGCTTCGGTCTTACCGTGAATCGCCTGTTCGATGTTGGCGGTGATGGCGTCGAAGAGAGCGGCGAAACCCCGTGGCGCAATGTCGGCGGCGGTTGCCGAGGCGTTGGCGAACCCGTCCGAGGCCGTAGGCGTTCCGTCTGCTCCAACATCGATCGTCACGAATGAAAGGGTAGATGCAAACGTTGTGCCGGGGAAGTCGGCGCTACGTTCGTTGTCGATGAGTTCACCAGACCACGTGTTGGCGGTTGCCATCGAGCCGTCACGCCTGGCCGCAGGTCTCGTCGATGCCTCTGGCACCGTGCTGCTCCGCGACCGCGTCACGACTCCGTCTCGTGATGTGTGGCGGGCCCTCGAGCAGTTGATTCGGAGAGTCATCGCAGCTGCCCCCGAAGGACTGGGTGCGCCACGTGCCGTCGGCGTGAGCTGCACCGGGCCGATCGACGTCCGCGCCGGAACCGTCTCCCCGCCGCTCGTGCCAGCTTGGACGAGCTTTCCGCTTCGCGAGCACCTCGAACGCCTGACCGGGCGGCCCGTCGAGCTGGACACGGCAGGCGGCGCGGTCACCGAGGCGGAACGCTGGCTCGGCGAGGCGGCCGGGGTGTCGAGCTACCTGAAAGTGCAGATCGATACAACTGTCGAGTCCGGCTGCGTCATCGACGGGGTGCGATTGTCCGGGTCGCTGGGCAATGCCGGCGCGATTGCGCACGTGAACGTCGAGCCCGGCGGCAAGGAGTGTCAATGCGGGGCGCTTGGTTGCCTCGAAGCGTACGTGTCGTCCACTGCGCTTGAAGCCGAACTGAATCGTCCGTTGGGGCGCGCAACGTCGCCGATCGTTGATCGGACTGGCATCATGCTTGGCCGTGCGCTGGCATCGATCTGCGCGACCCTCGACCTGACCACAGTGTTTCTGTCGGGCAACGTCATCGATGTGCTCGGCGACCCCATGCTTGAATCGATGCACCGCGAGTTGGCGGTGCGGTCACGCCTGAAGAATCTGTCAGGGCTCCGGGTTATCGAGCCCCACGAGCGTCTGTCGCCCCTGACCGCAGCGGCGTCGCTCGCTCTCCGCTGATAGCTGAGGGCTGATGTCCGTGGGCTGGGCGTGGTTTCGCCGCTCGGCTACCGCGCGGTAACCCGCAGCCGTTAGTGTCGCGTTCATGGATCCGACGTACACCGCAGATGCAGAGGCCTACCGCGAAAAGGTGCAGGCATTCCTCGCTGAGAAGCTCCCCTCAAACTGGAACGGGATCGGCAGACTTCAAGACGCCGAACTCGAAACATTCGTCACCGAATGGCGCAACACGCTCTACGAAGCTAACTATCTCGCCCCGGGTTGGCCGGTCGAGTTCGGCGGCGCCGGCTTGTCCGCGACCGAGCAGGTCATCTTGGCTGAGGAGTTCGCCAAGGCGGGCGTCCCCACCGGTGGCCCCAACGACGCTTTCAGCATCCAGATGCTCGGCAACACGATTCTTGTGTGGGGCACCGACGAGCAGAAGGCGCACTACCTGCCCCGCCTGCTCAAGGGTGAGGACACCTGGTGTCAGGGCTACTCCGAGCCCGACGCTGGCTCTGACCTTGGCAACGTTGGTCTGAAAGCCGAACTCGACGGTGACGAGTGGGTGCTGAACGGTCAGAAGATCTGGACCTCTGCGGGTCACCTCGCTGACCACATCTTCACCCTTGCCCGCACCGACCCCGACTCGCCGAAGCACAAGGGAATTTCGTTCCTCCTGGTGCCGATGGACCAGCCGGGCATCGAAGTCCGCCCGATCAAGATGATCTCAGGCGACAGCGAGTTCAACGAGGTGTTCTACACCGACGCTCGCGTCCCGAAGGAGAACGTCATCGGCGGTGTCAACAACGGTTGGGCCGTCGCCATGTCGCTGCTCGGCTACGAGCGCGGCGAAGCCGCAGCAACCGGTCCAATCCGCTTCAAGGGTGAGTTCGCCCGCCTCCTGAAGATGGCGCAGGACCGCGGTCTTGCCGACGACCCGGTCATCCGCCAGAAGCTGGCATGGTGCTACTCGAGGGTTCAGATCATGGGCTTCCTCGGTCAACGTGTGCTCACGCAGTTCCTGGCCGGGCATCACCCGGGCCCCGACGCTGCCATTGGCAAACTGCAGTGGAGCGAATACCACAAGGTTGTCACTGAGCTGGCCATGGACATTCTTGGCGCCGACGCGTTGCACTGGGAAGGCCGCAAGCCCCCGTCGTCGTTCGGTTCGGACGATTCGGGCGCGCTGAACGATCCGTCATCCTGGATTGGTACGTTCCTGAACGCTCGTGCCGGAACGATTTACGCTGGATCGTCGCAGATTCAACGCAACATCATCGGCGAGATGATCCTTGGTCTCCCGAAGGAGCCTCGCCCGCCGGCACCCGCGAAATAGCTCTGGTGCGGTGAAGTCTGGCCCAATGAATTGCGAACAGTGATCAGCGCGCTCGGCGGTCTTGTCCGCCGGCCCGGTCTGTGGCCGACAGCGATTCGTCAGGCTCGCCGAACCGCTGCGCCAGGGTGGTGGAAGCGTCGTCCATTCCTGCCGGTTCCGTCCGGGGCCTACCTCGAATTCCGACTCGTGACCCAATACGGCGACGCCGCGCATCGACCTGAGTCTGACGATGTGGTGAAATACCTGCAATGGTGTCGGGAATGGGACCGTACGAGATAACCGCCGTCGCCGGCATGTGGGCTGCTCAGTAGGGTCCGGCCATGCACAGCGCGCTCGTTCTCAATGCCAGCTATGAGCCGCTGTCCGTCGTGTCTGCCCGCCGGGCTACCTGTCTTGTGCTGTCTGAGAAGGCTGAAATGCTCGAAGACGACGGCATCGTGCTGCATTCCGAGAGGCTCGACTTCGCGCAACCCTCTGTGATCAGGTTGCGGTACATGGTGAAGGTGCCTTACGTGCGCCGCAGCGCTGTGTCGCGTCGAGCAATTTTCGCCCGTGACGAACATCGTTGCCAATACTGCGGTGCGCACGCCGACTCGATCGATCACGTCTTTCCGCGTTCGCGCGGCGGTGGCCATCACTGGGAGAACGTCGCGGCGGCATGTAAGCCGTGCAATCTGACGAAGCGAGATCGCACGCCGGAGGAGGCCGGTATGCGGCTCGCTCGACCATGCCGTGCGCCGCGCTCAACGGCATGGGTGGTGGTGTCGGTGAACTCGGTGCCCGACACGTGGCGCCGGTACTTGCCGCTCGCATCGTGACGCAGTTCGAACTCATCGAGTTCGCCGAATCGCCACGAAGGTTTCACGGTCGCGAACTCCCTGACAGCGCCGCGCCACAGGTGTGGTGGAACCGGCTGACCGAGCCAGCGTTGGTGCTTGGTTCAACGCAGCGGGTCGAGCATGTCGTCGACGAAACTGCGTGTGCCGAAGCGAGCATCGAGATCGTTCGTCGACGAAGCGGGGGAGGGGCGGTCCTGTTGATCCCCGATGAGGTTGTGTGGTTCGACGTCATCGTGCCCACCGGTGCCGTCGCCGGACTGGGCGGCGATGTGCACGCGCCGATGTTGTGGCTCGGGGAGCGGTTGGGTCAGTTCCTTGCGCCGGTGATCGATGGCGAGACCACGGTCAAGGGTCCGGGCATGGTTTCGACGCCGTGGTCGACGCTGATCTGTTTCGACGGACTCGGCCCCGGCGAGGTGCTCGTCGACGGTCGCAAACTTGTGGGCATCAGTCAACGCCGCACCAGAGCGGCCTCGCGCCTGCAGTGTTGTTGGTATCGCAGCTACGACCCGGCTCGCCTTGTCGGGTTGCTCGACGCTGTCGGGCGTCCAGCGGTCGAGGAGTTGACCCCGGTTGCCACCCTTGACCCCGATGATGTGCGGTCTGTGCTCAGTGGATTCGCTCGATCATTGTGAAGTGAGTGTCAGGCAGCGGCTGCAGAATACGGAAGCCAACAACCCGCCTCGAAGTCGTAGAGCTTGCAGGATCGTGTTGCTCGCGCGTAGTCGACGATCGAGAAGCGCTCGACCTTGACCGTGTCGGGGTACTCGCTCGCGATCGCGGTGGCCGCCTGGGGAAGCTGATGGAAGGGAATGCGGGCATCGACGTGATGTGGGATATGGACGAAGATGTTGTGGAACCACAGTCGGTTGATCAGGCGCGGCATCCTCAAGATGGTCGTCGACTCCATTTGTCCTGCGAACTGGGACCACTCGCGACGCGACCACCAGCGAATGTCGGGCGATACGTGGTGAACGTAGACGGTCCACCCAATGATGTGGACGAAGATCAGAAATGGCACCACCACCAACTTGATGGGTAGCCAGATGGCTCCAAGGAGCCCGCCCTGTGTCGCTCCGAAGAGCACGGGGACCGTGAGGACGAGCGCCAGCGCCGGCCCCAACACGAACTTGTCCCGTCGGATTGCGCTGCGGTTCTTGCCGGCTGCAGCGAAGCGCCACATCTTTTCCCACCACACCACACGTAGGTAGTACGCGCCTGAGCCGAGGAGTGACCATTCGAATCGGTGGCGAAGCCGCCCGAGTGTGCCCATCTGCGCGAACTGTTCGACGGTAGTGGGGTGCCACACGAAGTCGAATCCTTCCCGCGTGGTATAGCCGTGGTGGATGCGATTGTGGCCGAGGTTCCAAGCTGCTTCGACGTGAGCGCTTGGCGCCATGCAGCTGCGGGCGACGAATCGATTCATCCGTTTCGAGTCGAAGAGTGCGCCATGGGAGGCGTCGTGGCCAAGTACGAAGAGCCCGGCGATGGCGAGGCCCACGGCCAGCCAGAGGAGTGGGATCGCCCACCATTGCGTGGTCAGCACGAGCAGCGTGAGTGGAGCGATGTAGAGGACTGCGCCTTGCGCGAGAGCCAGCCACGCCTTGGTGTTGGACTTCTCGTAGCACGTGGCAGGGATCACCGCCCGGACGTCGTTGAGCGATCGCTTGCGCTGACGCGGCAGGGTCTGGGGCGCGGCGGAGTCCATTGCAGGAACGGTACGCGCCCGACCGACCGGTAGGTAGGGCCAGAATCCTCTGTCGGGAATCCGGTGATCGGGGAGGTGCGGGGGAGTTCATGGGGGTGCTTGGGGAAATAATGGGGGGAGATGGTTGACGGTGGGGCTTAATGGGGGCACAATGGGGCGCGCTGGGGAGATCTCCCTCGTTCACCAGCAGTAACAGGCCCATCCCGGGGGAGATGGCAGGAACGAGACGCAACCGGTGTTTGTCGGGGTGCACGAGCGACAGCTCGATGATCGAGGACGAGTGGCACTGCCGCCGACCTTTCGACATCCCCTCGGCGATCTGTGTTACCTCTTTTCCGGCGAGGACGGTTGCGTCAGCATCCGCAGCGTCGACTCGTTCAAAGACGAAGCAACTGACTTGATCGCTCGTGTCAAGCGCGGTGAAGCGACTCGCGACCGACAGCGTGCGTTCGCTGCTTCGGCGAGTGAAGCATCGATCGACAAGCAGGGTCGAGTCACCCTCTCCCCGGAACTTCGTACATACGCCGGGATCAAGCCGCAGTCGGCCATCGTTGTGCTCGGCGACCTCGACCATGTCGAAATCTGGGAACCCGCGGCATATGCAAGACACCGCGACAACGGAAGTAACGAACTCACGGGTGACGCATCATGAGCGCCCCGGCACCCTCGAACGATTTCGAACACCGCCCCGTCATGCTGACCGAGATCACTCAGCTCTTCGCCGATGTGCCAGCAGGCACGGTCGTCGACGCCACTCTCGGCGGTGGCGGACATGCTGCATCGATTCTCGAGGCTCATCCCCACCTCGACGTTCTCGGCATCGACCAGGACACCGACGCGCTCAGTGCAGCTATCGAACGCCTGAAGAGTCAACGCAAGCGGCTCAGGACCAGCCATCGCAGATTCAACGAGTTTGACGACGCGCTTGCCGACCATCAGATCACCGAGATCAGCGGCGCACTTTTCGACCTTGGTGTCTCGTCGCCGCAGCTTGATCGCGGTGACCGGGGGTTCTCATATCGCAACGATGGTCCACTCGATATGCGGATGAACAGCGAACAGCAATGGTCCGCTTCCGACGTCGTGAACGGGTATGACGAGCGAGAACTCTCCCGGATCATCAAGAAGTACGGCGACGAAAAGTTCGCTCGACGAATCGCAGCAGCAATTGTCGCTGCCCGCCCCATCGCCACCACCTCCCAACTCGCGGAGGCGGTCACGAACGCCATTCCGGCGCCTGCGCGCCGGAGTGGCGGCCATCCTGCCAAGCGCACATTCCAGGCCATCCGCATCGAGGTCAATGGAGAGCTTGATGTCCTGCCCGACGCACTCGACCAGGCAGTTGAGGCCACGGTCCCCGGTGGACGAGTCGTGGTGCTGTCGTATCACTCGGGAGAAGACCGCATCGTCAAGGAACGGTTTGCCGTCGCTGCCGGCGCGTGTGACTGCCCGTACGACCTGCCGTGTGTGTGCGGTGCCGTCCAGACCGTACGGATTGTGCGCGGCGTCCCGAAGCGTGCGTCGGATGAGGAGCGTTCGTCGAATCGTCGAGCCGCTTCAGCCCGCCTCCGCGTTGTCGAACGGATCGAAACAGTCCGCAAGTCAGATGGCCAACCGGTGGGAACGATCTGATGGCGGTTCCCTTGCGGAACAGCGCGGTGAGTGCGCGGCGTACGCCGAAGCCCGCCGAACATCGCCCGGCTCTGACGCTTTCACCCGCGCCGCGCCGCCGCTGGCCCGCTGTCTTGGGCAGCTTCGCGTTGCTCGCAGTCCTCGCCGGCATGCTCGGGGCGGCGGTCTTCCATACACAACTCGCCGAGCGGCAGATTCGCATCGGGGTACTCGAGCGGTCTGTCAACGACGAGCGTGAGCGGTTCGACGAGCTCCGTCACCGGCGCGCCGAACTGCGTTCCCCGGTCCGCCTGGCGGCTGCTGCAGATGATCTCGGTATGGGTCCGGGCGACACCGGCACGTTCGTCGAACTCGATCCATGGCAGCTCGCACGGCAACTTGCTGCAGCGGGCGTTGTCGACGATCAGTCGCGCGATGTGATCATCGACACCGATCCACTTGAACAGTTCAGCGACGTCAAGCGCGTCTCAGCGGGCCAGCCCTAGGAGCACCTGAACATGGCGACTCGCACACACGGATCCACTCCTCGAAGCACACATTCATCAACTCGTCGCTCGTCATCGCAGACACCCGTGCGCGGCACCGTCGCATCGAAGCGTGCTGCGTCGGGGCGAGCGCAGAGCCCGGCGACCAAGCGGACAGGGGAGCGCGCCCGACGCGATCTCCGGCACTCGCCGGTCGGGCCAAGTCAACGCACGGCATCCAGCTCGCCCTCTCGCCCATCAAAGCCTCGCGCATCAAAACGGTCCCAGCAGCGGTCACGGCGGAACGTTCGAGCCCCCAAGCCAGACCAGCGGGCAGCTGAGCGCGGTGTCGGTTTGCCGCAACGTCGACTTCGGTTGGCGCTGGTGGTCATCGCGTTGATCCTGTGCGGCATCATCGCTCGCGTCGGATACTTGCAAACCAAGGAAGCCGACAGCCTGCGGTCTGCCGGTGCTGATCAATGGACGCGTTCCTACACGCTGCCCGCTCAGCGGGGCACAATGTTCGATCGTCACGGCAACGAACTCGCGATGTCTGTGCCGGCTGCATCGATCTCGATCAACCCGAAGCTCATCGTCGATGGAGCCGTGGTCGTCAACGACCTCGACAACCTGCTCGAACTCTCCGACGAGAAGCGCGCTGACCTCCTCGACGAAATTGCTCGCAAAGACCGCGGGTTCGTCTATGTCGCTCGGCAGATCGACGCCAATATCGGACAGTTCATTCGCGACCTGGGTCACGCGGGTGTCAACGTCGACGACGAGTCGCGTCGAGAGATGCCGGGTGGCGACACCGGTCGGAGCGTGCTCGGTCGAACCAACATCGACGGCGAGGGCATCGCCGGGCTCGAAAAGCAGTACGAGGATGTCCTCACCGGAACGAGCGGCTCGATGACGCGCGAAGTCGACCCGAAGCAGCGCACGATTGCCGGTTCGGAGTCGATCGCCCAGGCGCCGGTCGACGGCGACGACCTCGTCCTCACGCTCGATCGCTCGATTCAGTTCTCCACCGAGCAGGTGCTGCTCGCCCAACTCGAGCGCATCGGGGCGAAGGGCGGCACCGTCATCGCATTGGACACACCAACGGGTGAGGTCCTCGGCATGGCCTCGGTGCGACGTGACGACGACACGGGTGGCTATGCAGTCACGAACGGAAACTTTGCAGCGGTCGACGCGTATGAGCCGGGCTCGGTCGCGAAGGTCATCACCGTGGCTGGAGCGCTTGACGCTGGAGCGGTCACGCCCGACACGGCGTTCACGGTGCCGTGGCGCAAGCAGTACGCGGACGACTTGCTCAAGGACAGCCACGAACACCCTGACCTCTATCTCACCGTGTCCGACATTCTCACTGAGTCGTCGAACATCGGCACGATCATGGTGCAGCAAGCCCTGGGGCGATTCGAACATCACGAATACATGACGGACTTCGGCCTCGGCGAGAAAACAGCACTGGACTTCCCTGGTGAGTCGGACGGCATCCTCAAGGCGCCGGACGAACTGTGGGGCTCCGAGCGGGTGACGGTGTCGTATGGCCAGGGAGTCTCGAGCACGTCACTCCAACTCGCGGCAGCGGTCAACGTCATCGCCAATGGCGGAATCTACGTGGCACCCAAGCTCGTGCGAGCGGTCGTCGGACCTGACGGTACGCAGACCCCGGCTCCAGACGCCCCGAGCCGACGGGTTGTGTCCGAGCAAGCCGCAAACCAGACCGCCGCCATGATGCAGCGAGTCGTGTGTGAGGGCACTGCGACGCGGGCACAGGTCGACAACCTGCCCATTGCGGGCAAGACCGGAACGGCGTTCAAGGCGGCGCCAAATGGCACGTACTACAACGAGCAGGGCCAGCGGATCTACTACGCGAGTTTCGTCGGATTCTTCCCGGCCGACGACCCGCAGGTCACTGTGCTCGTCTCGGTCGATGAACCGCCAGCAGGCACGAATGATCGTTTCGGTGGCACCGCCGCTGCGCCGGTCTTTGCCGCCCTTGTCCCCACGCTCATCCATGAGTTGGGAATCCAGCCCGCACCTGGCAGCACCGGATGTCAGGAATGACCGAAGTCGGTCGCATCATGGCCCTGCTGGAGGTAGCAGACGCCGTGCTCGTTCCGTCCAGCACTGACGCCACCGCGGTCGTCGTCACCTCGGTCACGCATGACTCGCGCCAGGTCCAGGTTGGCACGTTGTTCGCCTGCCTCGTCGGCGATCGAGCGGACGGACACGAATTCGCCGTTGACGCAGTCCAGGCGGGCGCCACAGCGCTGTTGGTTGAGCGTGAATTGACCCAACCCGAGCTGTCCGGCGTGCCACAGATTGTCGTCGACAGTGCTCGGCGCCGGTTGGGTCCGATCAGCGCGCTTGTTGCAGGTGAGCCATCATCCGCGTTGAGGACTGTCGGCGTGACCGGGACCAACGGCAAGACCACCGTCTGTGCGATGCTCGCCGCGGTCTTCGAAGCGAATCAGTGGGCAACGGGCATCATCGGCACGCTGCACGGTCTCCGCACGACACCCGAGGCGCCGGAACTCCAGGCAACGCTCGCACACTTCGTGGCCGAGGGCCACCAAGCTGCGGTGCTTGAAGTCTCGTCGCACGCGCTTGCACTCCACCGTGTTGACGGGACGCGGTTTGATGCGGTCGTCTTCACCAACCTGGGACACGATCACCTCGACCTGCACGGAACTCCTGAGGAATACTTCAGGGCCAAGGCGTCGCTGTTTCGGTCCGAGTTCACACCGCTTGCGTTGATCAACACAGATGACACGCATGGTCGGCTGCTCATCGATGTGGTCACGTCCAGCGATGAGGACATCACGGTGATCCCCTTCAGTACCTCTGATCTCACCGATGTGCGGGTGACCGCCACCTCGATCGACTATCGGTGGCGTGGCCATGACGTCTCGGTTGCAATTGGTGGTGACTTCAATGTCTCAAACTCGTTGGCCGCGCTCGAATCCGCGGTGGCGTTGGGCGTCGAGCCGGCAATCGCGGCATCGGCTCTGAGTGGTCTCCCGGTCGTTCCGGGCCGCTTCGAGAGCATCGGCTCATCTCACGGCAGCCGGATGCCGTTCTCGGTGGTCGTCGACTATGCCCACACTCCTGATGGACTCGCCGAAGTGCTCGCCGCAGCTCGTTCGGTTGTCGCGAGCGACGCAGCGGTGATCGTTGTGTTCGGCTGCGGCGGCGATCGGGATCATGCCAAGCGCCCCGCAATGGGTGCAGCTGCGGCGGCGGGCGCAGATCGGGTGATCATCACCTCCGACAATCCGCGAACCGAGAACCCGATGTCGATCATCAATGACATCAACGAGGGTGTCGACGACCACTACCGTGACCATGTCGTCTCCCAACCCGATCGGCGCCTGGCGATCGGTACTGCACTCGACGTGGCCCGCCCGGGTGACATCGTCGTCATTGCGGGCAAGGGTCACGAACAAACACAGGACCTCGGCGGCAACGTCGTGGCGTTCGACGACCGGGCCGTCGCTCGCTCGTTCCTGGACATGACAACCCCAGAAAGCATGGATCTCTCGTGATCGCCATCATGATCGCCACCGCGGTGTCGACACTCGTCTCGCTCTTCGGTACTCGATACCTCATCGTCTTTTTTCAGACTCGCGGACAGGGCCAACCGATCCTCGGCAAGGAGGACCACGGGCCCGAACATCACATGGTCAAGCAGGGCACACCGACGATGGGCGGGATTGCGATCGTCGTGGCCGCATTTGTCGGCTGGGTCGTCGCCCACGTCCGAGACCTCGCATTTTCCAATCAAACAATGATCGTGTGGGGTGGCGTGCTCTTTCTCGCTGCCATGGGCTTCCTCGACGACTACATCAAGGTGCGTAAACGGCACAACCGCGGCATTTTCTGGAAGCAGAAGAACTACATCACCATGCTTGCCAGCTTCGCCATGGCGTGGTTCCTCGTCATCGGTACCGGTATCTCTGAGACGATCTCGATTACCCGCCCAGAGATCGGCATCGAGGTGCCGACGATCGTGTGGGTGCTGTTCGCTGGCGCCATTATCTGGGCAACGACCAACGCGGTGAATGTCACCGACGGTCTCGACGGCCTTGCCGCTGGTTCCGCGCTGATGGGCTTCGGAGCGTTCGCTCTGATCGGCTACTGGCTGTTCCGTAATCCCGATGTCTACGACGGCGCGGTCAACCCGCTCGACATGGGTGTGTTTGCCGCCGCGTTTGCCGGTGGTTGTCTCGGCTTTCTGTGGTGGAACGCTGCACCGGCGCGCATCTTCATGGGCGATGTCGGGGCCTTGGCCATCGGCTCCGCACTCGCCTTTCTCGCTCTGACCACCAACACCATGCTCCTGATCATCCTGATTTGTGGCATCAACGTGATGGAAGCAGGGTCGGTCGCCATTCAGATGGTCGTGTTCAAGGCATCGGGTCGGACCAAACGCCTCTTCCGGATGTCGCCGATCCACCATCACTTCGAGCTCATTGGCTGGCCCGAAACCACGGTGATCATTCGATTCTGGCTCCTGTCCGGCATCTCCATCGCCACGGCTGTTGCGATCTTTATCGCCGACTTCACCAACGTCGCCGGCGGTCTCAGAGTTCCATGAGCGCCCGTCCCGACAACCGTCCGAAGGCGCTGGTCTACGGCCTGGCCGTCGCCGGTGTGTCGACCGTGCGCGCCCTGCTTCGCCATGGACATGACGTCATCGCCGCCGATGACACGATCACACCAGAACGCCTTGCGACTGCCACTGAACTCGGTGTGGAGCTGATCGATTCCTCAGTCCGGTCCGTCGACGAACTGCTTGACGGCTGCTCGATGCTCTGCCCGGCGCCCGGCGTGCCAGAGACGCATCCCATCATCGAAGCTGCGCTCGCTCGCGGCATCGAGATCGTCTCAGAGATTGAACTGGCTTACCGGTGGGAACAGCAACGTCCGGGTGGCCCCCGCCGGATGCTCGCAGTCACCGCAACCGATGGCAAGACCACAACGTCCAAGCTTGCCGTTCACCTGCTCGAAGCAGCCGGCGTTCGCTCGATTGACGCAGGGAACACCGACACGCCTCTCGTTGACGCTCTTGATGCCGTTGACGAGGTTGGCAACGAACGCTACGACGCTTTCGTCGTCGAGTGCAGCAGCTTCCGCCTCGCTTGGACCCCGACATTCCGGGCCGATGCCGCTGCATGGCTCAACCTGCAACCGGATCACCTGAACTGGCACCGGTCCATGAACGCATACGAGGCTGCCAAGGCGCAGGTCTTCGCCAACCAGACCGCTGCTGATGTTGCGATTGGCTTCGCCGAGGACCCCGTCGTGATGGCATGGCTGGCTCAAGCCCCTGGGAGGCAGTGCAGCTTCGGCGGACCCGATGCGGACTACCGAGTCGAGAATGCAACGCTGGTCGGCCCCAACGGGACCATTGCGCCGCTGCGATCGCTGCGACGACGGCTGCCTCATGACGTCACCAACGCGTTGGCTGCATCGGCGCTGGTGCTCGAGACTGGGCTCGCCGACGCGGCCGCCGTTGCCAGTGGTCTCGCAACGTTCGTCGGTCCGCCGCACCGATTGGAACGCATCGCGACGATCAACGGCATCGATTGGTACAACGACTCGAAGGCCACGACACCGCACGCCGCGGCCGCCGCAATCAGGTCGTTCGAACGGATTGTGTTGATCGCCGGAGGAGCGGACAAGGGCGTAGCCCTGTCATCGATGGCCGCCGAGCCCGAACGCTTCGCAGGGGTGATCGGTCTGGGTGCAACAGCGCCAAACATCGTTGAATTGTTCATCGCTGCAGGCGTCAATGCCGAACGGGTTGTCGATGTGCAGACCCTTGAACGCGCCGTGACACAGGCGGCCGAGTGGGCCGGCGATGGCGATGTCGTTCTGCTTTCCCCGGGGTGCGCCAGCCTCGATCAGTTTGCAAGTTTCGAAGTGCGTGGCGACACCTTTCGCCGCTTGGTCGCCGCTCTTTCGCAGGAGGTCTCTGCATGACATCAACACTCACCGTTGCCGACCGCCGTCGGGCGGCGCTCGAACGCCGCACTGCGTCGGCGGCGCCGGCGCGGTCCGCCGCGCGTGTGAAGTCGCAGACTGCGAAGTCCCTGCGCTCGAAGACGCTTCCAGCACGCCGTCGGCCGCTGTTGCAGCCGGCTCGGCAGGCAACGAAATCCGCCTGGACGACCCGCGGGAAACTCGGCCCGCCACCCGGCACGTTCTACGTCATTGCCGGCATCGTCGCAGTGTTCGTGATGCTTGGACTCGTGATGGTGCTCTCCGCATCAGCGATCACCCAGGTCAACGTCGGCAACTCGCCTTACGCCGTCTTCGGGAGGCAGGCGATGTGGGCGGGATTCGGTCTCATTGGGATGATCTTCGCCACGCAGGTGCCGTACACCGTGTGGCGTCCGCTCACGATCCCCCTTGCGGTGCTCGGCGTGGGAGCGATGGCAGCACCCTTCGTGCCTGGCCTTGGGGTCAGCATCAACGGTGCTCGTTCGTGGATCCGCGTCGGCGGGTTCTCGATGCAGCCGTCGGAGTTCCTCAAACTTGTGGTGGTCATCGTTGCTGCTGACCTGCTGACACGCCGCGAGCGCGGGATGGCAGACCCCACTCGCACCGTGCTTCCCGTCGCCGCGATTGCCGGACTCGCTGCGGCACTCTGCTTGGTGCAGGGTGACCTCGGATCGGCCATCGTGATCGGTGCAATCGTGCTGAGCGTCGCGTGGATTGCCGGACTGCCGATGCGCCAAATCTCGATGTTGGGGTTCGTTGCGATCGCCGGTGCGCTGATCTTTGTCGTGTCCAGCCCGCGGCGGCTCAGTCGATTCACGGCCTTCACCGACATCGAAGCCCACAAAGAGTTTGAGTCGTATCAGGTGTATCAGGGACTGGTCAGCATCGCGAACGGTGGCCTCACCGGATCCGGTATCGGCGGGAGCCGGGCCAAGACCGGCTTCCTTCCGTATGCGCACAGTGACTTCATCTTTTCGATCATCGCCGATGAACTCGGCATGATCGGAGCAGCGGCAGTGGTCGGTGGCTTCATCGTGCTCGTGGCCTTTGGCGTGCAGACGGCGTTGGCTGCTCCCGATCGTTTCGGAATGCTGCTTGCCGGCGGTATCTCGGCCTGGTTCGGGGTGCAAGCGATCGTCAACCTCGGTGGTGTGACGGGTTTGATGCCCGTCACCGGTCTGACGCTGCCCTTCTTCTCCGCAGGCGGTAGTTCGCTCTTCGTCAGCATGTTTGCTGCGGGATTATTGCTGAGCGTCGCTCGGCGCGTGCCTCGTCGCTGATGACCGAATCGCCGAGCGCAACGTTCGCTGTCGTGACTGGTGGTGGCACGGCCGGCCACGTGCTCCCCGCTCTGGCTGTGGCCGAAGCGCTGGTGGCACGCGGACATGATCCAGCGAGCATCGTCTATGCGGGATGCGAACGCGGGATCGAGACTCGGCTGCTGCCCGGCACCCCGTTCCCGCACCGGTTTTATGACGTCATCGGACTACAGCGCAGTGTGACTCGTCGCAATCTCGGCTTCGTCCCGAAGCTGATCCGCAGTACCCGCCAGGCAATCAAGGACCTCCGTGCCAGCCGTCCCTCCGTTGTCGTATCGGTCGGCGGATACGCCAGCGTGCCGTCGGTCTTCGCTGCGCGCCGCCTGAAGGTGCCCGTCGTCGTGGTCTCCTATGACCGGACGCCCGGACGAGCCAGCCGACTGTCGGCGCGCCGTGCGGTGGCATGTGCCGTTGCGTTTGAGAACTCGCCGCTCCCACGGGCCGAGATCACGGGCGCACCAGTGCGTCAGGCGATCTTCGATGTCGATCGGGTGGCAAGCCGCGCTGCGGCGCGCGCTCGTCTGGGGCTTCCGGAAGATCGCTTCGTCGTGGCGGTCATGGGCGGGTCGCAGGGGTCCGGCGTCTTGAACGGAGCGGTGGCTGACTACTTGGAACAGCACGCTCACGACAGCCAACTCGCCGTCCGACAAGTAGCCGGTGATCGCTTTGTGGACGGGATTGATCGGGTCGGCAACGGTGCTGCCGACGGACCGGGCGTGCTCCACCAACTCGTTGGCTACGAAGATGACATGCCGTCGGTCTATGCCGCTGCCGATCTACTCATCGGACGCGGTGGGGCGAGCACAGTGCACGAAGTTGCCGTCACAGGGACGCCAGCAATCCTGGTGCCGTGGCCGAATGCGGCTGACGATCACCAGACCGACAACGTCGAATGGCTCAGCGAGCAGGGTGGGGCGGTGCTGCTTGCCGAGCAGAACTTGGATCATCCCGGAGTCGGACTCGCTGACACGATCGAACGGTTGCGCACCGACCCGGCAGCACTCTCCCAACTCAGTGCTGGGGCCAGCTCGCGGGGTGATGTTCATCGATCTGGCGCATTGGCAGCGTTGATCGAGCGTGTCGCTCTAACATCTGCTGCATCGTGATGCCTGCCCCGCCGCTTGACCTTTCGATTCCACACCGCCTGCACGTCGTCGGCATTGGCGGACCGGGCATGAGTGCCATTGCCATCGCCCTCGCCGAGATGGGACATGACGTGTCCGGCAGCGACCTGCGCGAGCACCCTGTTCTCGAACGAGTTCGTGCAGCGCAGGCGCGAGTGCACGTGGGGCACGATCGCAACTACGTTCACGGTGTCGACGCCGTTACTGCATCGACCGCTATCCCGGCGCACAACATCGAACTTGACGAAGCCCGCACCACGGGCGTCACCGTCCTCCGACGCGCCGGCATGCTCGCCTCGATCTGCGCGCGGGCCAAGTCGCTGGCCGTCGCGGGGACGCACGGCAAGACCACGACCACGTCCATGCTGATGTTGATGCTGGCCGAAGCACGCCTGCGGCCAAGCTTCATCGTTGGAGGCGATGTCACCGATGTCGGTACGGGTGCGCACTGGTCGGGCGGGGAGTGGCTCGTCGTTGAAGCCGACGAGAGCGACGGCACGCATCTTGAGTTGCCGTTGTACGGCACGATTATCACCAACATCGAGACCGACCATCTCGACCACTACGGCAGCTTCGATGGCATCGTCGACAGCTTTGATACGTATCTGGCGCAAATCCCCGGACCGAAAATCGTCAATGCTGACGACGACGTGACCCGTCGGCTTGGCGCCAAGTGCGGTGCCATCACGTTTGGCCTCGGCAGCGACGCAGACGTTCGTGCGGTCGACATCGAAGCCGCCGACGGATCGTTCACGTTCGAAGTCGAACGGCGCTCAGCGAGCGGTATGGACCGGCTCGGCGCGATTCATCTGCCGATGCGCGGCATTTACAATGTGCGCAACGCACTCGCGGCCACTGCGATGGCCTTGGAGATCGGCGTTGAGTTTGCCGACATCGCCGCAGCACTGGCCAAGTTCGGTGGGGTGGCCCGGCGGTTCGACGTTCGCGGCGTTGACGGCGGAGCAACTTTCGTTGACGACTACGCCCACTTGCCGACCGAAATCGACTCGGTCCTCACCGGAGCGCGCGAGAGCGGCGATGGCTGGAATCGCGTTATCGCCGTCTTCCAGCCCAATCGCTTCAACCGCATCTCAGAGATCTGGCGTGACTATGCCGATGCATTCGGCCAGGCCGACCTCGTCGTGCTCACCGATATCTTCGCCTCTGGAACGACGCCCATTCCGGGGATCACCGGCAAGCTGATCGTCAACGCCGTCACCGAGGCGCACCCGGGCAGACGTGTTATTTGGCTCCCCAGCCGCTCCGACCTGGTGTCGTTTGTCGCCGGCGAAGCTCGATCGGGCGACGTTGTTATTTCGATGGGATGTGGCGACATCGCATCGTTCCCGTCAGAAGTCCTCGATGCCCGAAGATCGGCCTGACATGGAATCGAACCATGAGCAGGCGGTCGCACGCGCTGCGGAACTGCTGGGGCCGTTAGCGGCGCGGGACGTGCCGATCGGCCCCATGACCACGTACCGCGTGGGTGGCTCGGCCGATCTGTTTGTCCGTCTCACTGCTCGTGATCAGATCCCGACCGTCGCCACAGCGCTCCACGTTTCTGGACTTCCTCTTCTGGTCATCGGGCGTGGGTCGAATCTGCTCGTCGCCGACGCCGGCTTCCGTGGGGTTGCTCTCTCGATCGCGGATATCTGCAACGACATCGAGATCGACACTGAGACATCAACCGTGACGGCGGGAAGTGGCGTCCTCCTTCCGGTCTTGGCGCGCCGTATCGCATCGGCGGGCTTGACTGGATTCGAGTGGGCGGTCGGCGTGCCGGGCTCGGTCGGGGGCGCCGTGCGAATGAATGCAGGCGGACATGGATCGGATATGTCGGCGTCACTGACATCGGTCACGCTGGCTGACCTCGCTGATGACCCAAACGGTGACATCGTGCAGTCGATGGATGTCGAACAACTCGGGTTGCGTTTCCGCGGCAGCGGGCTCTCGCCGACCCAGTTGATCATCGACGCGACCGTGCAGCTCGCACCCGGTAGTCGAGAGGCCGCCGAAGGTGAACTCAGTGAGATCGTGCAGTGGCGTCGGGCCAATCAGCCCGGTGGGCAGAATGCCGGATCGGTGTTCGTCAACCCGGTACCTGGCGAAGTGACCTGCGGCGCATTGATCGACAGCGCCGGCCTCCGCGGCTTTCGGCACGGGTCGGCAACCGTCTCGGAGAAGCACGCCAACTTTATTCAGGCCGACGAGAACGGCAGCGCCGATGATGTTCGAGCGCTGATGCGTCTTGTCCGTGATCGAGTCGAAGCTGCTTCGGGCTGGCGATTGCGCAGTGAGATCAGGTTGATCGGCTTCGAGGACGACTTCTGATGTTCGGACGCAAGAAACCTGCCGAGAATCACGTTGGCGAGCCGACACCGGCGAGCGAACGAGTGCGCACCGAGGACTCCGTGCTCGACGAGTTGTCGCGGGCGTTTGGTACAGCGGACAAGCAGCACGAGGGGCAGGATGCGGCCCGAGATGACAATGCGGCGCTGATCTCTGACGACGACGACACGGAACAGACCGCGGTCGATCCGCTCAGCGGACTCCTTGACGAACGGGTTGACGAACGGGTTGACGAACGGGTTGACGAACGGGGTGATGAACCGGTCGACGCAGTCGCGGATGAACCCGTCGAGCTGTCGATCGTGACCTCTGATGGCGACGGGGCACCTGAGACCACACGGGCTGTACCTGCGTCGGCGCGGGAAACCATTCGTCTGGGCGACGATGGTGACGACTGGGCAATGGAGGCAGTGCCCGTTGCCCAGGCGCTGGGTCGTGCCGACCGAGAAGATGGAGTCCGAGACGTCGTCATCACCGACCGGGGACCTGCGCCCGATCGAACGACCATCGCCATCGGCGGTGACGACGTCCTGCCCGATGCTGTCTATCTCGATGGCGACTTCGACGGTGACTTCGACGGCGATGACTCGGGCACCGTCTTCATCGATGACGATGGAACCGGCGACGCCATCGGTGTCAAGGACGCAACCACGCCAGGGATCGAGCCGCGTCTCCGCCAGCGCCGCATCGGGGTCAACCGGGCTGCGAATCGTAAGCGCATCAAGTGGGTGGGGCTCATCGGTGTCGGCGCTTTCATTCTCCTCGGCGTCCTGACCGTGCTGGGGTCGAGCTGGTTCGCGATCAACGATGTGGACGTGACCGGGGCCGTGTACACCGACGAAAACCGACTGGAACTTGTCGTGGATGAACTCTTGGGAACACCTGCGCTGTTGGCCGATACCGAACAGGCCGAGCAGGAACTCGAGTCGATTCCATGGGTCCAGAATGCGCGCGTTCGTGTCGACTTCCCGAACGCAGCGACGATCGAGATTCGTGAACGAACACCGGTTGCCACCATGGCGGGCATCGACGGTCGGTTTCGTGTGCTGGACAACGAAGGGCGAGTACTCGATGTGATCGAGGGTCAGCCCGTCGCCTTCGTCCTCATTGGAGGTCCATCGACGCTTGACCTCGCCGCCGGTGAGTTCGCTCCGGTCGGTCAGGCCTCGGCCGCATCGCTGGTGACCAAGCTCACGCCCACGCTGCGTCCACACGTGCTGTCGATCGACGTCACGGACGACGGTGCTGACCTTGTGCTCTTCCTCGAACCCAGCGCATGGGCTGAGCAGACCAGCCCGATCCGGGTACGCTTCGGCTCAGCCATCGGCGACGGGGATCAGATCGATAAGCTCGTCAGGCTCGAAGATCAGCTCGACGACCTTCCCGCTGGCACGATCACCGAGATCAACGTGGCCACCACAGAGGTGACCGTATTGTGATGGTCCCAATCGCAACCCACAGAACCTGGCATGATGTGACACTCATGAACAACTCACTCGAAGGGAACCGCTGATGGTCGGCGCTCCACAGAATTATCTTGCCGTGATCAAGGTCATCGGAGTCGGCGGCGGCGGCGTAAATGCCGTCAACCGCATGATCGATGCCGGACTCAAAGGCGTTGAGTTCATTGCAGTCAACACGGATGCCCAAGCGCTTCTGATGAGTGACGCCGATGTCAAGCTCGACATCGGTCGCGATCTCACGCGTGGCCTGGGTGCCGGTAGCGATCCCGAAGTTGGACGCGAAGCTGCTGAGGCCCACAAAGACGAGATCGAAGAGATGGTCAAGGGCGCCGACATGGTGTTCATCACCGCCGGCGAAGGTGGAGGCACCGGCACAGGTGCTGCGCCGGTCATCGCCGAAGTCGCCCGCGAAGCCGGAGCTCTCACCATCGGTGTTGTCACCCGACCATTCTCCTTCGAGGGTCGCAAGCGTGCGGTGCAGGCTGACAACGGGGTGGGGCGTCTCAAAGAAAAAGTCGACACGCTCATCGTCATCCCGAACGATCGCCTGCTCACTGTCGCCAACGACAAGACCAGTGTGCTCAACGCGTTCAAGATGGCAGACGAGGTGCTGCTGCAGGGCGTGTCGGGCATCACCAGTCTCATCACCACGCCGGGCTTGATCAACACTGACTTTGCCGACGTCAAGATGATCCTGTCCAACGCTGGGTCAGCGCTGATGGGAATTGGTCAGGCCAGTGGCGACGAGCGCGCGATGTCGGCTGCCAAGGCTGCCATTTCCAGTCCGCTGCTCGAGTCCGCCATCGATGGCGCACGGGGCGTGCTGCTCAACATCACCGGCCCGTCGAGCATGGGCCTCTTCGAGATGAACGCTGCCGCCGAGATCATTCACGGCGTTGCGCACCAGGACGCCAATATCATTTTCGGTACGGTCATCGACGACGAGATGGGCGACGAAGTGCGCGTCACGGTCATCGCCGCCGGATTCGATCGAGTCGAGGGGCAGGGGAGCGGTACCGCTGGCTCGGCCGATCTCGGGCTGCGCAGCACCACACCGACGCGGATCACTGAACTCTTCGGCGACGGCGACAGCGATCAACCCGACCCGCTTGACGACGACGATGACGATTTCGACGTCCCGTCGTTCCTGAAGTAGTTCGATCCTGGCGATCGACCTTTTCGATCGCGTCATCGGCAACCGCCGCCTTCGGGTGGTCGTATCAGATCGCCACGATGGAGACTTCCATCCGCATCGTGTCGCACCTGATGCCCTTGCTGCGCGCCAGCGTGCGCTCATCGGTCGTCCGTTCTGGATGGTCGATCAGGTCCACGGGACAGCGATGATCGACGCTGACGCAGCCAATCGGTGGCCCATACTCGGCAGAGCCGATGTGATCGTGTCGAACGGCTGGTCTTCGAGACCCGTTGGAGTGTGGGCAGCGGATTGTGCGCCCATTGCGCTGTTCGGCGCTGCCGGCACCGTGGTGGGAGCCCACGCCGGTTGGCGGGGGTTGGCCTCAGGAGTTGTCGATGTGGCTGTCGACGTGTTGTCGCGTCGTGGCGAGTCTGTGGTGGCAGCGGTGATCGGACCGATGATTCACCCGGAGTGCTACGCGTTTGGTTCGGACCAACTGGCTGCAGTTGCGCGTGGCGTCGGCGCGGAAGCCGAAGCGATCACATCGGTCACCTCCGATGGTGGTGCTGCGCTTGATGTTCCCGCAGCAGTCGCCGCTGCGCTCGGACGCCGCAACCTCACGCCGGACGTGCTCGGCGACTGCACGGGATGTGACCCTCGCTGGTTCTCCCATCGGGTTCGAGGCGACATTGAACGCCATGCTCTCGTGGCGTGGATCGAACCGGCGCGTGGCACAGTGGAACCATGACCGAGCGGCTTGGTGGAGAGTTCCGTGGACTCGACGAGCGACTCGCCGTGATCCAGGCGAGGATCGCGGCCGTTGAGCGCCCGTTCGAGCACGACGTCGAGGTGATTCCTGTGACCAAAGGCTTTGCTGGCAACGCCATCGAGGCAGCAGTCGACGCTGGCTGTCGAACGGTGGGCGAGAACTACGCACAGGATCTGCTGTCGAAGGCTGATCTGATCCAACGGTTGGGCGTCGCTGTGCAGTTCATTGGTCACCTGCAGTCGAACAAGGTCCGTCAATTGGTCGACATCGTGTCGCTGTGGTGCACCATTGACCGGCGATCGATTCTTGATGAAGTGGCCAAGCGTGCTCCGGGTGCGCGCGTGTTGATTCAGGTCAACGCCACCGGCGAATCGCAAAAGGGCGGCTGTCACCCTGCAGAGGTTGCCGCGCTGGTTGATCAGGCGGGCGCTGCAGGGCTTGTCATCGAGGGTCTCATGACGATCGGCCCGACCGGCCAACCGCCGGCCGCAGCGAGGCGGCCGTTCGAGATCGTGCGTGCGCTTGTTGACGAACACGAACTCGACATCTGCTCGATGGGCATGTCGGGGGACATCGAAATGGCAGTCGAGTGCGGCTCGACGCAGGTGCGGGTCGGATCGGCTCTGTTCGGACCTCGTCCGGTGTCCGCAATCTGAGACCGGTCGTGCTGTATCCTCCCCGGCAAGCAGGAGGATTGCATGCCCATCTGGAAAAAGACCATGGACTACCTGGGTCTGGGTCCTGACGACACATACGACGACTACGACGAGTTTGACGAGCCGGAGCCCCCGGCCCGTCAGCGAGCACCGCGTGATGACACGCGGGGCCAGCGCACTCGCGGGCCAGAGCCTGAGCCCACCGTTCGTACGGTTGCACCCCGACCGAGTTTCCCATCACGCGACTTCGACGCATCGGCTGCGGCGCGTCGGCCTCGCCCGGAGAGCCCCGCGGGGCGCGATGACTCAGGCGTGCAGATTCGCCCCAACGACCAGCAACCACCACCGCCTCAACCGGCATTGCGAAGCGTCCCGGGAGGGTCCATGGAGCCGCACACCGTTCGCCCACGTCGTTTCGACCAGGCACAAGAAGTTGCCGACAAGTTCAAAGACGGTCAACCCGTCATCATGAACCTCGAGGGGACCGATCGGAGCGTGGCGCGCCGCCTCATCGACTTTGCCAGCGGCATTTGTTATGCGATGGACGGCTCGATGGAAAAGGTCGCCACCGGCGTGTACCTCCTCAAGCCCGCACCGCAGCACCAACCGCGTTATGACGAGTACGACGACTGATCGGGAAGAACAAAGATGGAGATGAATCCACAACGAGTTCGGTCTGCGGAGTTTCGCACCGTCAAGAAGGGCCTGGACCCCGACGATGTCCAGTTGTTCCTGAACGCTGTCGCCGATGAACTCGAGCGTGCTCAGAATCAGTCCACCGCGATGGAAGCGCGGGCGCGCGCTGCGGTGGCTCGGCTCCAGGAGCTCGCTGATGACGCGGGATCGCAGTCCGACGCGAGCGCCGAGATCCTGCGTCCGTCCGAGGCAGTTGCAGAGCCGGATGTGGTGACGGCGTCGGTCGATCAGTCTGAAACGATCAGTCGCACGCTGTTGCTTGCCCAACGCACCGCCGATACCACGGTGGCCGAAGCTCGTGCCGAGGCAGAACGTCTCCGAACCGAAGCTGAGGCTGAGGCCACACAGCAGATCGATTCGTCCCGCGAGATGGCCGAATCGTTGCTGGTCGAGGCCCGAGTCGAGGCCCGTCAGGTCGGCGAAGAAGAACGCGCCGCAATGGAGGGCGAGGTCAACTCCTTGCTCGCTCGTCGCGACTTCCTCGAATCTGATGTCGATCATCTTGAGCGGTTCCTGGTCGATCAGCGGGCCCGACTGCGCGAAGCCGCCAGTCAGATCGTCGATCTCACCGAGCGTGTTCCAGGTGGTCTGGGCGATGTCCGTCGTCCGTTGGTGTCGGGTGCCAGTGACGATGTCGCAGCCGCCGTGGAGACGTCGACGACAACGAACGCAGCTCCGGAGGAAGCGCCGGTCGCCGAACCCTCGGCTGCAGCAGAGCCTGAGCCAGCGACTGAAGTAGAGCCTCAGCCAGTGGCTGGAGTCGAGCCCGACGAAGAAGCGGAAGATTTGTGGTTTCCCAATGCGGCTGATGAACCGATGCCGGTCATCGACCCCGAGGAGGGTTCGCGCAGCCGATTGTCGTTCGGCGACAACGCAGACTGACGGTCCGCGCCCGCGTCGATAGAGTCACCCGGGTGTCATACCCCGAGGTCGATCCGCAACCGAACTTCCCCCAGCTCGAGCAGCACATTCTCGAAGGGTGGGAGGCCGACAATACGTTCCAGGCCTCGATTGACCAGCGGCCTGCGGGCGACGATGGTGACAACGAGTTCGTCTTTTACGATGGGCCACCGTTTGCCAACGGTTTACCGCACTACGGCCACTTGCTGACCGGCTACGTCAAGGATGCGATCCCGCGTTATCAGACGATGCGTGGTCGGCGTGTTGAGCGTCGCTTTGGGTGGGACTGTCACGGTCTGCCGGCAGAGGTGAAGGCCGAACAGGAACTCGGCATCTCAGGCCACCCCGAAATTGCGGCGTACGGCATCGACAAATTCAATGATGCCTGCCGTGCGAGCGTGCTGCAGTACACCGATCAATGGCGGAGCTATGTCGGGCGTCAGGCGCGCTGGGTTGACTTCGACAACGACTACAAGACACTCGATCTCTCCTACATGGAGAGCGTGATGTGGGCCTTCAAGACGTTGCACGACAAGGGTTACGTGTACGAGGGATTTCGCGTGCTCGCGTACTGCTGGCGGTGTGAGACCCCACTGTCGAACACCGAGACTCGGATGGACGACGTCTACAAGGATCGTCAGGACCCAGCGCTCACCGTGCAGTTCACGCTCGAGTCGGGCGAGCACATGGTTGCCTGGACGACGACGCCGTGGACGCTGCCGTCGAACCTCGCCCTCGCAGTCGGGCCCGACATTGACTACGCGGTCCTCGATCGCAATGGTGAGCGGTACATCATGGCCGACGCCCTCGTCGGGGCGCACGAGGCAGAGTTCGGCGACGCCGAGCGTGTCGACACACTCAAGGGAAGCGATCTCGTTGGACGCCGGTACACGCCGCTGTTCGACTATTTCACAGACACCGAACTCCACGGCACCGAAAACGCCTGGCAGGTGCTGGCCGCTGATTTCGTTTCGACCGAGGACGGCACCGGCATCGTGCACTTGGCGCCCGGATTCGGCGAAGACGACCAAATTGTCGCGAACGAAGCAGGCATCCCCACCTTGTGTCCCATGGACGAGCACGGGTGCTACACCGCCGAGATCGGCGACTATGTCGGGACGCACGTCTTTGATGCCAACAAGCAGATCATCGCGGGCCTGAAGGAGCGAAACGTCGTTGTGCGTCACGCCACCTACGACCACTCGTACCCACATTGCTGGCGCTGTGCCCAACCCCTCGTCTATCGCGCCATCTCGTCCTGGTTCGTGCAGGTCACGGCCTTCCGCGATCGCATGGTTGAGCTCAACCAGGAGATCACCTGGCAGCCCGCCCACATCAAGGACGGCAGCTTCGGCAAGTGGATCGAGAACGCACGCGACTGGGCAATCAGCCGCAACAGGTTCTGGGGGTCGCCGATCCCGGTCTGGCGTTCAGACGATCCTGATTATCCGCGCATCGACGTCTACGGATCGCTCGAACAACTCCAGACGGACTTCGGTCATTGTCTTGCAGGAGGTGAGGTCACGGACCTGCACCGCCCTCAAATCGACGAGCTCGTCCGCCCGAACCCCGACGACCCGACCGGGAAGTCGATGATGCGGCGCGTCCCCGAAGTGCTGGATTGCTGGTTCGAGTCGGGCTCGATGCCCTTTGCCCAGGTGCACTATCCGTTCGAGAACCAGGAATGGTTCGAGAATCACTACCCAGGCGATTTCATCGTCGAGTACATCGGACAGACACGTGGCTGGTTCTACACCCTGCATGTCTTGGCGACAGCCCTCTTTGACCGGCCGGCGTTCTCAAACTGTGTCAGCCACGGCATCGTGCTCGGAGACGACGGCGCGAAGATGTCGAAAAGCCTCAACAACTACCCTGACCCGCGGGAGATGTTCGACCTGCACGGCGCAGATGCCATGCGTTGGCACTTGCTCAGTTCGGCCATCCTGCGCGGTAGCGATGGCATGGTGACCGAAACGGGCATGCGCGACACCGTTCGTCATGTGCTGCTCCCGCTCTGGAACTCGTGGTACTTCCTCACCTTGTACGCCAACGCAGCAGACCACCAAGGCGTCCACCGCACCGACTCTCCGAACGTGCTTGACCAGTATGTGATGGCCAAGACTCGCGATCTCGTCGCGGCGACAACTGCGTCGCTCGACGCCTATGACCTGTTTGGGGCGTGCCAGCAGGTGCGTGACTACCTCGACGTGCTGACCAACTGGTATGTGCGGCGCAGCCGCAGCAGGTTCTGGGAAGGCGATCACGACGCCATCGATACGATGCACACTGTCCTGTCGGTTCTCGTGCGCGTTGCGGCGCCGCTGCTGCCATTCATCTCCGAGTCGATCCACGGCGGCCTCAATGCCGATGGCACCAGCGTTCACTTGCTTGATTGGCCGTCAGTTGACGAGCTTCCTGCCAACGGTGATCTCGTCGAGTCGATGGACTTGGTACGCGATGTGTGCTCGGCAACGCTCTCGGTCCGCAAGGCCAACCAGCGCCGTGTTCGCCTCCCACTGAACTCGGTCACGGTTGCGACGTCCGGCGCGGATCGGCTGGCCGCGTTCACCGATGTCATCGCCGATGAGGTGAACGTCCGCAACGTCGTTCTCACCGACGATGTCGCCTCGGTCGCGACTGAGCAGCTCCAGTTGGTGCCCAAAGCCCTGGGTCCGCGGCTGGGCAAGGAAGTCCAGACGGTCATCAAGGCCCACAAGACCGGTGATTGGAGCGTCGAGGACGGCACGGTGAAGGTGGGCGGCGTCGAGCTCCTCGAGGGCGAATATACGCTCGCACTCGTCGCCGACGACAGCATGGGTGACGGAATGGCCAGTACTGGCCTGGGTCGTTCGGGTGGTGTTGTGGCCCTCGACATTCAGGTCACTGACGAACTCGAAGTAGAGGGACGCGCCCGAGACCTGATTCGACTCGTTCAACAGGCTCGGCGCGACGCCGACCTCCACGTGTCCGACAGGATTGCGCTGACGATCAGCGCGGAGACCGCCACCGTCGACGCAGTTGCTCGCCATCATGATCTGATCGCTGCTGAGACCCTGGCCACGAGCGTGCAGGCAGTAATCGACGACGGATGCGCAGAGCCGAAGATTGTCGTGGCGAAGACGACGGAGTGATACCAGGGTATGAACGCGATCGCACACCTGTTCCGGTAGAGTCCAGCGCTCAATACCGCCGCAAGGAGCGTTGATGGCCGCACCGAAGAAGTCGAAAACAGCGACAAAGAAGAAGTCCGCCGCAAAGGCGCCTGCTGCCAAGAAGGCCGCATCAAAAAAGGCCGTGCCAAAGAAGGCAGCAGCAAAAACTGCGACGCCGAAGAAGGTCGCGGCCAAGAAGGTCGCGGCCAAGAAGCCTGCGGCCAAGAAGCCTGCGGCCAAGAAGCCTGCGGCCAAGAAGCCTGCCGCTCAAAAGCCTGCCGCCAAGAAGACCGCCGCCAAGAAGACTGCGGCGACGAAGGCTGCACCTCAGAAGGCTCCCGCCAAGCGGGCGACTCCGGCTGCCACGAAAAAGGCTGCCACGAAGAAAGCTGCAAGCAAGAAAGCGGCAAGCAAGAAAGCGGTCGTGGACCCGGCGATTCCTCGGCCCAAGCAGACAGTGCCTCCGAAGCCCGCTCCGAAGCCCAAGAAGAAGACCGGCTCGCCGTTGTCACCGTTGTTGTCGAACGAGATCCCTGAGCAAGTTGAAGTTCCCAAGCCGCGCGGCACGAGCAAAGACGGCGTGTCCTACACCAAGGACTTCGACGTGAAGTTCCTGAAGTCGCAGCGGGACGAATTGCTGGCGCGTCGTGCGGCTGAACTCGCACGGGCCACACGTCTTGAAGATGAAGCCACCTCGATCATCGAAGACGGTGAAATGGGCGACGTGCAGTTCGACGACGAGGGTGGCGAGGGCGACACCATGGTTGTCCAGCGTGACCTCGACCGGCTGTTGTCAGGTCAGGCTCGCCAGACCATTGGTGATATCGATGAGGCGCTTGCCCGTATCGAGGCGGGAACGTATGGGTACTCAGTGGTATCGGGCAAGCCGATTCCGCGTGAGCGTCTTGAAGCCATTCCTGAGACCACCGTGTTGGCCGTCGAGAAGGTCAGCGGCGCCGGGTTCCGGTAGTCCGAAACACAACACCGCATCGTCATGGCAATTGCCCGCGCCGCATCTTGGCGGGCTCCTGTCTTGTTGGCCATGGTCGTCGTCGTCGTCGATCAGTGGACCAAGCACTGGGCAGTCACCGTCCTGGGTACCGATCGTGAGATCGAAGTGTTCTGGACGCTGCAGTTCAACCTTGCCTTCAACAGTGGCATGGCGTTCAGTCGTGGCGAAGGATTCGGGCCGGTCATTGCCGTTGCGGCAACCGCCGTCATCGTCTGGCTGCTGATTTCGCTGCGCACTGAGTCGAGTCGGCTCTCGACCGTCGGCATGGGCCTCGTCATCGGTGGTGCTGCAGGTAACCTGATTGATCGGCTGTTTCGTGGCGAAGCATGGCTCCGTGGCGCCGTGGTCGACTTCATTGACTTCCAGTGGTTTCCGATCTTCAACATCGCCGACATGGCAATCAACGTGGGAGCCGGCGTGTTGATCCTCAACACGATTCTGGTCAGCCGCCGAAAGCCTGACGAGGCCAGAGAAGATGAGATGGCATGAGTACCAGCATGATGACTGACGAGGTGCCTGCAGCGCTTGACGGCCAACGACTCGATCGCATTGTCGCCCTGATGGGCGACATCAGCCGGTCTGACGCCGCCGCTGCGATAGCGGCTGGGGGTGTCATCGTCGATGGTGGCGCCGCTTCGTCCGGCAAAGTTCGATTGACGGAAGGTCAGGTCGTCTCGCTTGATCCGGCGACGTTCCCGCAGGTCGAATTGCCGCGGGCCGATTCGTCCGTGGAGTTCGGTGTTGTGCACGAAGACGACCATGTCATCGTCGTCGACAAGCCGGCCGGTCTTGTGGTGCATCCAGGCGCTGGCAATTTGACCGGGACACTCGCCAACGGGTTGTTGGCCCGCTTCCCGGATATCGAAGGCGTTGGTGATCCGATGCGACCAGGCATCGTGCATCGCCTCGATGCAGGAAGCTCGGGGCTGCTGGTCGTCGCTCGCACCAACCACGCTGCTGAGTACCTGATCGATCAGTTTGCTGATCACACCTGTACTCGTCGTTACGAAGCGCTTGTCTGGGGAGTTCCGGATGCTCCGCACGGAATTATCGACGCGCCGCTCGGACGCAATCGGAACGACCCGCTCAAGATGGCGGTGGTTGCCCATGGCAAGTACGCACGGACCGACTACCGAGTCATCGGCACCTATTCGGAGCCAGCCGTTGTCTCTCGACTCGAATGTCGTCTCGAAACGGGCCGCACACATCAGATTCGCGTGCATCTGGCGTCAATCAATCATCCGTTGGTCGGCGACCCGGTCTACGGACAGCGCCGCCCAGACCTCGGTGTGCAACGTCCGTTCTTGCATGCCGCAGAACTTGCGTTCAATCACCCTGGCAGCGAGGAGCGAGTCACGTTCCACAGCCCGCTTGCGAGCGATCTGCAGGCTTGGCTCGACGCAGCGGTCGCATAAACACGCTTGTCGATTGCCGGCTGGTCAGTGTTGCTTGATCAGTGCCGGTGAAGTTGCGGCCAGGGTGCCTGGCCCTGCGCAATGGCAGCGATACCGGCCAAGGAGTAACCATCGAGGTGCTCACGCATGTGTGTACCAGCCTGGTTCCAGATCTCAAGCAGGACGCACTGACCCTCGTGGTCGCATGCACCGTCTTGGTGTGGCGCTCCGAAGTCGCCGACGGTGATTGGACCATCGACGGCCGAGACGATGTCGGACAGCATGATGTCCTCGGGTTCGCGGGCGAGAACGTAACCGCCGCCGACACCTCGCTTCGAGCGGACGAGCCCGGCGCCTTTGAGTGCAAGCAGGATCTGCTCAAGGTACGGCTGGGGGAGTGCGGTGCGCTCGGCGATGTCACGGACCGACGTCGGACCGACCTGATCGCGATGCAGCGACAGGCTGAGGAGCGCCCGGCAGGCATAGTCCCCTCGGGTCGAGATGCGCACAACGTCACCTTAACTCCAACAATTGGCCGCTGACCTTGTGGAAGAGAGGTCGTTCGTGGTCAACTTGGACAAGTGACTTCCACTTCCGGCGTCGGGCCGATCATTCCGGACTACGCGGGCGCCAATGTGCGGGGGATTGTCCCGGCCCTCCTCGGACCGTCGACGTGGTCGGCGGGAACGCTGCCGCGCTGGATGCCGAAGCCAGTCGTTGATTCCGAACAATGTGTCTTGCTCGTGCTCGACGGTCTCGGTTGGGATCAGTTTCAGACGCATTGGGACCTGATGCCGACGCTCTCGACCTTCGTCGGCCAATCGATTCACACGGTGGCGCCAACCACGACCGCCACCGCCCTGACCTCGATCACGACGGGCCTGACTCCTGGCGAGCATGGGCTGGTCGGATATCGCATGATGCTCGGTGGTGACGTGCTGAACGTGCTGCGATGGGCAGTCGATGACAAGATCGTTCGCCGGCAACAGCCGCCGCCTACAGTCCAGCCGTTCGATCCGTTCCTGGGCTATGCAGTTCCCGTGGTCTCGATGGCCGAGCTTGAGAACTCTGCCTTCAGTGAGGCGCATCTGCGTGGATCGACACCGGTTGGCTGGCGGGCACCGTCATCGATCGCGGTGACCGCTGCCGCGCAGATTGCGGCTGGCGAGCGCTTTGTCTACTGCTATTACGGCAGCATCGACAAGATTGCCCACGAACGCGGGTTTGGCCCCTACTACGAAGCAGAGTTACGGGCTGCGGACCGCCTGGTCGCTGACATGCTCGAAGCGTTGCCGTCCGGAACGTCGCTCATGATCACTGCCGATCACGGGCAGGTGCACGTTGGCGACAACATCATCCACCCGTCGGAGGAGTTACTGCGCGGTGTCACGGTGCAATCGGGCGAAGGCCGCTTTCGGTGGCTCCACACCTCGCCGGGAGCACAGATGGACGTCGCCCAGACCGCGACTGCCGAAGTTGGTGACACCGCCTGGGTGGTCACCAAGGAGCAAGTCATCGACGAAGGCTGGTTCGGTCCGACGGTTGCGCCGCCGGTGCGCGCTCGTCTTGGCGATGTCGCGCTCGTCGCTCGTGACGACGTGACGTTCCACGAGAATGCCGACTCCGGGATGTACCAGCTGATCTGTCGGCACGGCTCGCTCACGTCAGCGGAAGTCAACGTGCCGCTTGTGGCAGCAACCGCCTAGAACCACGGCAGAGAAAGAGTTTCATGTCAGACATCGAATCGACTCCCCTCGAGGAAGGCGCGCCAGAAGTGTTGCGTCCCGACGACGTCCAGGGCGAGCAGGTGGAGCCGGTCGGAGAGCCGCCGTCAGGCGAGGCCGTCACGCAGCCGGCCAAGGTGATGCGGATTGGTTCGATGGTGAAGCAGCTGCTTGAGGAGGTACGCAACTCGTCGCTTGATGAGGCGTCACGCGAGCGGTTGGCGGAGGTCTACGAGCGGTCGGTGATCGAAGTGTCCGAGGCGTTGTCGCCGGATCTGCAGGAAGAACTGCGATCACTTGCGCTGCCCTTCGAGCACGACGAGGTGCCGAGCGAGGCAGAGTTACGCGTCGCCAAGGCGCAGCTCGTCGGCTGGCTCGAAGGGCTGTTCCATGGAATCCAGGCCTCGATGATGGCGCAGCAGGCCATGGCGCAGGCTCAAATGGCCCAGCAGCAGCGTTCGCTCGCTGGCGGTCCGGTCATCCCGGGCCAGCAAGCCGAGCGTCCCGGCACCTACCTCTAGGAGCCTTCGAGAGCACCTGGTAGGTTCGAGAATCCCAACGCTGTAACTCGAAGAAAGCAGCGAAAGCATCTTCATGGCCGACTCCTTCACACACCTCCACGTCCACACCGAATTCTCGATGCTCGACGGAGCATCGCGGCTCGATGAATTGGTGGCCAAGGCGGTACAAGACGGGCAACCAGCGATCGGCATGACCGATCACGGCAACATGTACGGCACATTGGACTTCTACAAGGAGTGCAACAACCAAGGCATTAAGCCGATCATCGGGACCGAGGCCTACATGGCCCACGAGCACCGCAGCGAACGTCCGTCGCGTCGCGGCCGGGTTGACGATTCAGGTGGCGAAACCGAAGGTGGCAAGAAGCTTTACTACCACCTGATCTTGCTCGCCGAGAACAACGAGGGCTACAAGAACCTCATCCAACTCGCGTCGTTGGCATTCATGGAGGGGTACTACTACAAGCCCCGGATGGACTGGGAGCTCCTCGAGAAATACTCCGACGGGTTGATTGCCACGAGCGGGTGCCTCGGCGGCCACGTGCTGCAGTCGCTGCTCAACGGTGACGACAAAGGAGCGCTTGAAAAAGCCGGTCGGCTGCAGGACATCTTTGGCCGCGACAACTTCTTCATTGAAATCCAGGATCACGGAATTCAGGCACAGAAGGAGACCAATCCAAAGCTCCTCGAGATCGCCAAAAAAATCAAGGCGCCGCTGCTGGCGACGAACGATACGCACTACACGCACCAGGACGAACACGACGCCCACGACGCGCTGCTGTGCGTGCAGACCGGGTCGCTCATGTCTGATCAGAAGCGGCTGAAATTCGATGGCAGCGACCACTATCTCAAGACCGCCGCCGAGATGCGCTATCTGTTCCGCGAGATTCCCACCGCCTGTGACAACAGCCTGTGGATCGCTGAGCGGTCGAACGTCGAGATCGAATTTGGCAAGCCGCTGCTGCCGAACTTCCCGCTGCCTGACGGCTTTGTTGATGACGAGGCATATCTGCGCCACCTGACTCAGGTCGGCGCCGAGAAGCGGTGGGGCAAGGACGTCCCGTCGGAGGCCGTCGAGCGCCTTGCCTACGAGCTGCAGGTCATCTGCGACATGGGCTTCGCGTCGTACTTCCTCATCACGTGGGACCTCATCAAGTACGCCCGCGACAGCAACATCCGAGTCGGTCCTGGCCGAGGTTCTGCTGCAGGGTGTGCGGTCGCGTACGCGCTCTGGATCACCGATCTCGACCCGATCAAGTACGACCTCCTGTTCGAACGGTTCCTGAACCCGAGTCGCATCTCGATGCCCGACATCGATATGGACTTTGAGACCCGATATCGGGAAGACATGATCCGATACGCCGCCGAACGGTACGGCCGCGATCACGTGGCCCAGATCATCACGTTCGGGTCGATCAAGGCCCGCAACGCAGCGCGTGATGCAGCTCGCGTGCTCGGCTACCCGTACGGCGTCGGTGACAAGATCGCCAAGGCGATGCCGCCACTGGTCATGGGTCGCGACACCCCGCTCAAGTACTGCTTCGAACAGCATCCCAAGTACGCCGACGGATACAAGGCTGCTGCCGATCTCCGAGCGATGTACGACACGGATCCAGACATCAAGAAGGTCGTTGACGTCGCCAAGGGTCTCGAGGGGCTGAAGCGGTCCGACGGTATTCACGCCGCCGCGGTGGTGATCACCAAGGATCCGGTCACCGATTACGTCCCGATCCAGCGCAAACCCGAGGCAGGAGTCGACCCACAAGACGCACCCGTCGTCACGCAGTTCGAAATGCACGGCGTCGAGTCACTTGGCCTGCTGAAAATGGACTTCCTGGGTTTGCGCAACCTCGATGTCATCTCCGATGCCGAGTTCATGATCCGCGAGCGACACGACCCGTCATTCGACATTGAGCAGACGGCGCTTGATGACCCGAAGACATATCAACTCCTGTCGCGTGGCGACACGATCGGCATCTTCCAGCTCGAATCTCCGCCGATGCGTCAGTTGCTCAAGGCCATGGAGCCGACCACCTTTCCTGATATCGCCGCCGTGCTGGCGCTGTACCGGCCGGGTCCGATGTCGGTCAACATGCACTACGACTTCGCGGACCGCAAGAACGGTCGTCAGGAAGTCGAGTTTTTCCACGAGGACGCCAAGGAGGTGCTCGGCGACACGTATGGCCTGATGATCTATCAGGAGAGCGTGATGCGTGTTGCACAGAAGTTCGCCGGGTACTCACTCGCTGAAGCCGACAACCTCCGCAAGGCAATGGGCAAGAAGAGCCGCGAGGTCATGGCCAAGGCGCGCCAGGCCTTTGAGGACGGCGTCGTTGAGCAGGGCTACGGCGACGAGATGGGCCCGATGCTGTTCGACATCATCGAGAAGTTCGCTGACTACGCGTTCAACAAGAGCCACACCTTCGGGTACGGACTCATTACGTACCAGACCGCGTACATGAAGGCGCACTATCCGGTCGAGTACATCGCGTCGCTCCTCACGAGCGTCAAGAACAACCTCGACAAGGCAGCCACCTATCTGGCCGATTGTCGTTCGATGGGCATCAAGGTGCTCACTCCTGACGTCAATCGGTCGCTGATGAACTTCGGAGCGTTGTCGCCGGAGGAATTGCCGCCCGGAGTCACGGTGCCAGTCGGGAGCCCGGGAGCGATCACCTTCGGCCTCTCAGCCGTGCGTAATGTCGGCGAGGCTCTTGTGGAGTTGCTGATCGCTGAGCGCACAGAGAACGGGCAGTTCAGCGACTTCTACGACTTTGTGGAGCGGGTGCCCGAAGCGGTGCTCAACAAGCGAACCATCGAGTCGTTGATCAAAGGCGGGGGCTTCGACGCACTGGGGCACCCGCGCCGCGGACTGCTCACCGTGTTCGAACACATCATTGACACGACCGTCAAGCGCCGCCGCGAGCGCGAAAAGGGAGTGATGAGCTTGTTCGGCGACTGGGGTGACGGCGAAGCCGACTCCAGTGGTGACGGAGACAGCTTCACTGAGCGGACACCAATCCCCGACCTGCACTTCGACAAGAGTGAGCAGTTGCGCTTCGAAAAGGAGATGCTCGGTCTCTACGTTTCGGACCACCCCCTGTTTGGCGTCGAGGGGGCCTTGAAGCGCAAGGTCGAACATGCCCTGATCGACCTGCCGAACATGGAAGACGGCACGCCAGTGGTCGTGGGTGGTGTGATCACCAACCTGGCGCGCAAGTTCACCAAGAAGGGTGACCAGATGGCGGTCTTCCTGCTGGAAGACCTCGACGCATCGATCGAGGTGACGATCTTCCCGCGGACTTTGGCCGAGCAGGGCCACAAGCTCGAAGACGACCTCATCGTCTCCGTGAAGGGTCGGCTTGACCGGCGCGACGAGTCGCGTTTCGGCATCATCGGGCAGACAATCACGGTGCTCCATGGGCTCGATGACGGGCCAGCTGTGCCGCTCCGTCTGCGCATGCCGTCCACGTCGCTTGACGAGCTGAAGATCCAGCGCCTGAAGCGCATTCTGAAGGAGCATCCGGGCGATTCAGTGGTCATGGTGGACATCGGAATGGGCCAAGTCTTGAAGCTGGCTGACGAGTTCCGTGTCGATGTGGATCGGTCGGTCGGCGAGTTGCGGATGGCCTTCGGGCACGAAGCCGTCCTCCTCTAGCCGATTCCCAGTGTAGAATGGGAACGATGGCTCTTGAAGTTTCGACCAACGACGCCTCCGCATTGACGGACACCGACCTCGACGAATTGGCGTCGATGGAAGAGGCCTTCAGCGCCGGATCGCTCTCGAAGGCCAAAGAAGACTGGGTCCTCATCACGACGGCTCGCTTCGGTGATGCTCTGCATGGCTTCACGTTCTCCACGCTCGAACGCATCGGAGGCACTCCATGTGTGCTCATCGGGCTGATGAGCGTCAAGCGCTCGTCGAAGCGTGACCAGGTACTGCGCGGCCTGATGAGCGAGGCATACCACCGGGCGCTGATGGCATTCCCCGACGAGGACGTCGTTGTGGGCTGTCGCTTCGTCAATGCTGATTCTGTGGTGGCGTTGAAGGATCTCGACGATCTCACGCCGCGTCCCGACAACGACGCCGTCGGCGAAGAACGTGCCTGGGGTCGACGCTTGGCCAAGCGCTTCGGTATCGATGGCAAGTATGACGCGAAGTCCTTCATCTCGAAGGCTGGCGCGCAAGACGGTTTCCTAGACTTTGAGTCGGCCAAGCCTGAGAAACTCGATCCTGATGTCGTCGAGATGTTCGATGCTGTGCCGGTCGACAAGGGTGGCGTCATGGTGGTCTATGGCTGGACCATGGCCGAAGATCTGCAGAAGCTCGGTAAGCGCTGAGCGAGTTCACGCACGTCGTTCGCTCGCGGCGGATGACGCGGGCGTTCTCGACTGAGTCGGTTGATCCGGCTGTTGTCGATTCTCTCGTCGATCTTGCATCTCGAGCCCCCAGCGCCGGCAAGACGCAGGGTTGGCATCTCGTTGTGCTCGAAGGCGAGCAGACGAAACGGTTTTGGGATATCTCGCTGCCCGCAGCGAAGCGTGCGTCTTTTCGGTGGACACACCTGCTTGACGCTCCGATTATTGCGCTGCCGTTGGCGGATGCCAGTGCGTACACGGCCCGCTACGCCGAACCTGACAAGGCTCGGACCGGACTCGGAGTGGGAGCCGACGCCTGGCCGGTGCCATATTGGACGATCGACACGTCGATGTCGGTGATGACGTTTCTGCTGGCTGCGCAGAACGCTGGCCTCGGCGCCCTGTTCTTCGGCGTATTCCACAACGAAGTCGCGCTGCGCGTTGAACTTGGTATCCCTGACGACCTCGAATTGCTCGGTGCGATCGCGTTGGGGCACCGCCTGGACGATGAGAGTGGGCTTGGCCGAAGCTCCAATCGGGAGCGCCGGTCACCGGACCAGATCATCCACCGCAACGGCTGGTGACGCTGGTTGGCCTTCCGGATCCGATGGTGCTCAGGCTGGGGCTTGACTCGCTTCGCTCGGCGGGGCCGGGTCTTGTCCATTCGGAGTCGCTGCCGGGGTGCCGGGCATCGAGAGACGTTTGCCTGTGAGAACTTCAGAGAAGCCTTCGACGGTGTCCTGCGGCAACTGGCAGACGTGGTCACGGCAGACGTAGACATAGCCTTCGTCGCGGCCCTCCCACAATGGCGAGTCGTACGGCTCGCCCCAGGCCAGCACCGTGTCGGGACGCCAGATCGACTGTGCCATGCGCAAGATGTCGGGACGGTCGCCGACGATGACGACCTCGGTCGTGCCGCGACGGCGAAGGTCGGCGGCAATGAGTGCGTTGGAGTACATACCGATGCCTTGATCGACCTGAGTGTTGAGCAAGTGGAGGATGCGGTCAGCTTGGTTGGCATAACGCTGTTCGCCGGTCAGACCGGCAAGCCGGTAGAGCGCGACTGCTGCAGTGGAGTTGGCTGACGGCAGGGCGTTGTCCTTGAGGTCCTTCTGGCGGACGATCAACTCTTCGGCGTCTTCGGCTGTGGTGTAGAGCCCGCCATTCACTGGGTCCCAGAACCAGTCGAGCATCGTGTCAGCGGTCTCGATCGCGGCAGTGATCCAACGTGCCTCGCCGGTGCACTCAGCGAGTCGTGTGAACGCGTCGACGAGCGCGGCGTGATCGCCGGCGAGTGCATCGTGGCGAGCTCGGGGTTCGCCGTCGGCGTGCCAGCTCCGATGCCATCGGCCGTCTGGCTTGCGGAGCTCACGCAGGAGGAACTCACCGTTGCGAACTGCAGCGTCGCGCCAGTCGGAGTTGTTAAACACTGATGCAGCCTCGGCGAGCGTCGAAAGGAACAACGCATTCCACTCGGTGAGGATCTTGTCGTCGAGACCGGGGCGGCGGCGCTCGTGTCGAGCTTGCGCCATGCGGAACGTGGCATAGTCGATTTCCTTCGGACGCTGCAACACTCCGCGGGCTTGCATCCGGTTCGGGATGGAGCGGCCACCGCTCTCGGCCCAGTTGCCTTCGTCGGTGATGTCGAACCACTCGATGGTCGCATCGACGATGGCAGGTTTGACGTCGGGCATCGCGGCGCGAACCTCGTCGGGCGTCCAGGTGTAGAAGAGGCCTTCGACGCCGTTGCCGTTTTCGTCGGGGGAGTCAGCGTCTTCTGCCGAGTAGAAGCCTCCGTCAGGATGCTGCAGCGTTGTGAGCACGTAACCGATCGTCTCGCCGAGCACTTGCCTCCACTGCTGTTTGCCGAGCACGATCAGGCCGTGGAGGTAGGTCTTGCACAGGAGGGCCTGGTCCGACAGCATTTTCTCGAAGTGCGGAACGAGCCATTCACGGTCGACCGAGTAGCGGGCGAATCCGCCTCCAATGTGGTCGTACATGCCGCCGGAGCACATCGCATCGAGCGTCGTGACAATGATGTTCTGGGCTGCCTCAGCACCATTGCTCATGTAGGCGCGGAGCATGAGCTCAAGGTTGAAGCTGGACGGGAACTTGGGTGCCTGACCGAAGCCGCCCCATTCAGGGTCGAAGGCTTTGCCGAGGCCCTGGACGGCGTTGTTGAGCTGCTCGACGTCGGGAAGGTCGTCGCCAGCCTTCAGTTCGCTGCTCGCAGAGATTGCCTTCACGAGCTGATCGACGTTTTTGCGCACGTCTTGTTGGCGAACGGTCCAGATACCCCCATCACCGTTCTCGCCATCGCCGTTGATGGCATCAAGCAGCTTGAGGAACGGTTCCTTCGGGTAGTAGGTGCCGCCGTAGAACGGTTCGCCGTCGGGCGTCATGAAGACGGTCATCGGCCAGCCGCCTCGGCCGGTCATCGCCTGCACGGCATCCATGTAGAGCGCGTCGACGTCGGGGCGCTCTTCGCGGTCAACCTTGACGTTGACGAACAGCTCGTTCATCCTCGCCGCCACCTCGTTGTCTTCGAAGCATTCATGGGCCATCACGTGACACCAGTGGCATGCCGAGTACCCGACCGACAGCAACACCGGCACGTTGCGTTCTCTTGCGGCAGCAAAGGCGTCTGGTCCCCAGGCGTACCAGTCGACCGGGTTGTCCCTGTGTTGGCGCAGGTAGGGCGAAGTTTCGTCGGCAAGCCGGTTCATGCGAAGCAGGGTAACGGCGACCTGGTCTGCCACGCCCGCACAATGGTCACCCAGTTCAGCTCGATTCAGGCTGCGGCTGGGGCAGCAGACGGTTGGTGTGCAAGCTGGTCGTGTTGGTCAGCCAATACGTCGGGTTGGCACCAGCGGTGCAGTCTGCCGTCGGGGAGAAACACTCTGAGTTCTCGGGTGCTCGGGTCGAGTTGAAATCGCCATCAGCCCTCGTGCGTTCGACGGTGGTGATAGTCGCATGGCGCTCGCGTTGTGTGCGCCGCTGTCCCGGACCTTCGGGGCGCGTTGTAGAGCGTCACCTCTGTGCCAACCTCGGCGTTGGCTCGACAGAGAAGCAGCATCGCGATGGGGCGTCGAGGGGGTGCCTTCCAGCCGCATTGCTCCCACACCATCATGCAAAGGTGTGTTGTCATGCCGAAGATGACCGACACCGAAGTCGCCGCGTTCCTCGCCGAGCGACGCCATCTGTTGCGCGTGGCGACCGTCGACGCTGACGGCATGCCCCGCAATGTGCCGATCTGGTACATCATCGACGCGAACCGCATCGTGTTCACGCCGCGTTTGCATTCGGTCTTCTTGGCGAACATGATGCGGAATCCGCGCGTCGGACTGACGATCGACGAAGCCGACCTCCCGTATCGCAAGGTCACAGTGCAGGGGTTCGCCGAACTGCTGCATCCTCCCGGAGCCGATGACGAGTGGCGTGATCTGTACCGGGCAATCGCAGCTCGCTACGTGTCACAAGAAGCGGCCGACGACTACGTCCTCAACACGATTGACCAACCACGGGCCTTGCTCGGGGTCGCGCTCGATGATGCAACGAGTCGCGTCTCGTGTTGGAGAATGCCGGTCGGCGACGAGGCGGCTTCGGGTATCTGGGCACGTCGCTACTTCCTCGATGGAACTGCAATGGCAGCCGTCGCCGACGGCGACACCCCAACCAGTCGAACCTGACCCGATTCGCCTCACTGCCGGGGAATTGTGTGGGTTGGGGGCCACCGAAGGGCGCCATTTGACGCGGCCTCTGATCGTGTTCGACTCACGGTTCGCCGACGCGATCATCGTGCGTTCGATATGGCCCTGATTGAGACTGGTGGTGCCTTTGGCACTCAGGTGATGGGCGGATGGAACTGGGTGTTTCCGCCGGTATCGAACCGATGCGGAGGTGGCTGACGGAACTTGGCACCTGCTAGAGATCCGTCAGCTCTGTTTCACAATGATGCAGCCAATCACCTGCGCCCACCGCGCTCGCACAGAAACGCTCAGGAGATGCTCAGGTGTTTCTCCTCGATCTCTTCCTCGAGGGACCAACTGATGCGGATGGTCAGCTTCTGGCGATCCGGACCGCGCGGTCGCGCTCGCAGGACTGCTTGCGATCATGATGGGCATCCTGCTGCTGGTCGCAGGGGTTCTGCATCTGGGGTTCGTCGTCGACCTGCTTTCGAAGCCCATTCGCGTCGGGTACCTGAACGGCATCGCGGTTGTCGTGATCGTCGGCCAACTCCCCAAGCTCCTCGGTTTCACCATTGAGTCGGACTCATTCGTCGGCAACATGCGCGCCACGGCCGAAGGCATGTCTGATGGGCTGGTCAACTCGACGGCGATGTTGATCGGCCTGGCATCGCTCGCGTTGATCGTCGGGTTGCGTCTCTTCTTCAAGCGTGTTCCAGCGGTGTTGATCGCTGTCGCTGGGGCGATGATCTGGGTTGCCGTCACGAGTGCGAACGATGAAGTGCCGGTTGTCGGAGCCCTGCCGCGCGGCTTGCCCGCTCCTGCCTTGGGTGGCCTGAGCTGGGGCGATGTGGCTTCGCTCATTGGCCCGGCCCTGGGTATTGCGCTGATCGCTTTTGCGGACACGGGCGTTCTGTCTCGGGTATTCGCTGCGCGTCATGGCGAGACGGTCAGTGGCAGCCATGAGATGCGCGGAATCGGTCTGTCCAATATCGCGAGTGGAATGTTCGGAGGGTTTCCAGTGTCGGCGTCTTCGTCGCGCACGCCGGTGGCAGAGCAGGCAGGAGCGCGCACGCAACTTGTCGGAGTCACCGGAGCGCTGTTGATCGTTGGTTTTGTGTTCGTCGCTCCAGGGCTCACCAACTACTTGCCCTCGTCAACGCTTGCGGCGGTCGTCATTGTCGCGGCCGGTGGTCTCATCGACGTGCCCGCCGTTGTTCGGCTGATGAATGTCAATCCGATCGAGGGATTGTTGTCGATAGCGGCATTTCTGGGCGTGGTGTGGGTGGGGGTGCTCGAGGGCATTGTCATCACGATCGGTCTGTCATTCGTTGCGTTCGTCAACGAGGCCTGGCGGCCTTACCGCGCAGAACTGGTGCAGATTCCTGGAATGCGTGGGTACCACGACCGAAGCCGTCATCCGGAGGGTCACCGCATCGACGGCATCGTGATCCTGCGATTTGACGCGCCGCTGTTCTTTGCCAACGGTGGCATGTTCACCGATTACGTGCGATCGGTGGTGGCCGCTGGTCCTGAAGTCACCACCTTGATCCTTGCGGCCGAGCCGATCACTGACATCGACTCGACCGCCGTTGATGATTTGGTCGAACTCGACGACTTCCTCGCCAACGCCGGCATCACGTTCCTCATTGCCGAGATGAAAGGTCCGGTGAAAGATCGTCTCGCGCGTTACGGACTCGATCGTCGCTTCGGTCCTGAGCGATTTGCCCCAACGGTCGGTGCCGCTGTCGATGCGGTGCTTGGCCACGAACGTGATGACATCGGAGAACCGTCAGACCGGAGTTGACCAAGAAGTACGGAGGATCGGCCGGTTTCGCGTCAGGAAGGTGAGAGGTCGGCGCTCTCCCTCAGATGAAGATGTCGCGGGTGTTGTAGTCGCGAAGCACGCGCTCGTAGGTGTCGTCGTTGTACCGATAGTCATGTTCAAGACCGACGAACGGCGCGTACCGGAAGCGGGATTCTCCCGGGTAGTGCTGCGACCGAGCATCAATCGCCGTGGCGATCACCGCTGACCGAATAAAGATCCGCTCCTCGTCGTAGAGGTCGGCTTGGCCGGGGACGTCGGCCTTGTACTGAAGCTTGCCTTCGACGCCGAGCACTGAGGATCGCCGATGAAATCCGAAGGTGATGGAGAGACGCGGGTCTGGCGATGAGTTCACGAACGAACCGTGGAGTAGTTGACGGTTGACGATGGTGACGTCGCCCGCGACGCAGACGAGTGGAACGGCGCCGGGTAGCCGCTCATCACCGCCGTTGTCGGACACCAGACCGCTGACGTTGATTCGCCCCGACTTGTGGGTGCCCGGCATCACCCACAGCGCATTCGCTGCGGTCGTGCGGTGGAGCTGTACCTGGAAGTTGAACCCGTGAATGCTGTCGTCCCAGTCAGGACTCTCCCAGTGTGTGGCCCCATCCTGATGCCATGACACCGCCCCGCCCAAACCCGGTTGCTTCACGAAAATGACATCGTTGTACGGGACGAAGTCAGCGCCGTTCAGCGCAGCGGCCACGCCCAGTAACTGGGGGTGTCCGTAGAGGCGGAGACCAGCAGGAATTGCTTGACAGACGCCGGAGATCAGATGCACGACGTACTCCGGTGCGTCAGCGTCAGCGGCTGGTTGCTCCATCTGTGTCGGGTGCCGTCCCGCTAGGAGTCTGGTGCCACCCCACGGGTCAGAGAGTGGCTTGATGAACAAGAAGGGATCGATCGCGAGGTCTCGTCCAAATGCAGGTCGGCCCGTAGCATCGTGCTCCGCGCGTGGCCGAACAGGGGCTCGACTGAGGAGGTCGTCCACGCCGACTCGCAGTTCTTCGAGCTCGGTGGACTCGATGACGCCCTCGAAAATGTAGAAGCCGTGTGTCGAGTATGCGTCGAGAATGTCACTGGCAAGCCCACCGTCCTCGTCGAATCGAAGAGGACCCCGATTTCCAATCTCGTTGGCCAACCGCTCACCTCTGTCGCAGTAGTCGACCATCTTTGCTGCATGCTCAGCTCGCGTCTCCATGCCCCGAACCTACGGAGATGTGAGGCCTCGTTCAAGATTCGATGTCTCTCTTTCTCTCCAGCGAGCCCGAGTCGGCCGGGGACTGGTTCGCTGGGCTGCACCAGACAGCCCGTCGCCTGCGGGAGATATCGTCAGTCGTCGCACACCACCACTTACTTCGGCTTACACCACTACTGAGTGAGGACCTCCAATGACCTTTGAATCGACCGGGCCAAACGATGTCGTCCGCATGACGGCACCGAATCCACCGCTACAGGTGGTGACCTCTGAGTTCGTCGGCGACCTTCAGTTCGAGAACGAATACCCAACGGATGCAACGGTGGACAAGCTGTTCGACCATCTCGATTTCCAGCGGGGCTGTCAGGCGTTTCTGCGCAATATCACCGCGTCGTCGATGTATTCGTTCCGTGCAGGCTTGCGGCGAGACTTGGGAGTCACGTCGGCGAGCCAACTCGTTGTCTGGGAGGACCAGTTCGATGCCCGGTCGCTGCTGCTCACGCCGAACTCCGAAACGGTCTACGGCATGACCTACCTCGACCTGAAAACCGACGGCCCGACGGTGGTCGAGGTGGCCCCAGGGATCCTGGGGTTGGTCAACGACATGTGGATGCGCGAAACAACGAACATCGGCCCGGCCGGACCCGACCAGGGCCGAGGCGGTCGATTCCTGTTCTTGCCCCCCGGCTACGACGGTGAACTTCCCCCGTATGGCTTCCACATCTGCCCGTCGGAGACCTTCGGGCTGTGGCTCTTGCTTCGTGGCATGCGCACACCTGATGGCTCGTCGGCCGAAGCCGTGGCGCTGCAACGGCAGACGCGCATCTATCCGTTGGCTGAGATGGACGAGCCTCGTCAGACCGAGTTCGTCAACGCCTCTGGTCAGGACCTCGACACGATCCATCCGATCGACTTCCGTTTCTTCGAAGACCTCGCCACCCTCGTGAACGAAGAACATCCGGACGCAATCGATGCCGAGACAGCGGGCATGTTGGCCACCCTCGGGATCGCTCACGGCGAGCCGTTCAGCCCCGACGACCGCATGACCCGGATACTGACTGAATCGGCCAAGGTCGGCTCGGCGATGGCGCTCGCCACGAGCTACCGAACCCGACTTCCACTTCAGCGTTATGACGACCGCCAGTGGATCGAGATCGGCAACACCGGCTATCCCTACTACGAGCAGGACGGCCACACCATGCTGTCGGGCCTCAGTCTGATGGGCTGGTTTGCCACAGGTTCCTCCATTGCCATGGTGACCCCGCCACCGGGCAAAGGTTCGGCATACATCTGGACCTACAACGACGGTAACGGCGAGTGGCTCGACGGTGCCCGCACGTACGAGTTGAACCTTCCACCGGGAGTCCCCATGGCTAACTTCTGGTCGGTTGTGATTTACGACGTGTGGACTCGGTCGATGCTCGCCAATGGTCAAGCAGCACCGAGTCTCAACAGCTTCGCCGAACTCGACACGAACGACGATGGTTCAATCACGATCACCTTCGGTCCGGAGCAACCCGCTGAGGGGGAGTCGAACTGGATCCGCACGATCCCGGGCAAGGGCTGGTTCACGATCTTTCGGCTCTACGGTCCGACCGACGGCTACTTCGACCACAGCTGGAAGCCCAGCGACATCACCCCTGCCTGAACGCGGACGACATCGCTGGAACTGGAGGCACCGCGACCTCCACAACTCGCTGCGAACCGGTCTGGGAGCAGCTGTGGGCACGTCCAACAACTCGCTAGCGTCGGGCCTATGAGCATCATCGGGTGGATCGCCGTTGGATTAATTGCCGGCGGTCTGGCTCGGTGGATCGTCAAGGACGACCGCAGTGGCTGCATTTACACGATGATCGTCGGTGTACTCGGCGCGATGATCGGCGGCTGGCTCATGTCGATGATCGACAGCAGTGGCGTCGACGAGTTCTCGCTGCGCAGCATTGGTGTTGCCGCGATCGGCGCGGTGTTGTTACTGCTGGTGTTGCAGGCGATCGCTGGGCGCGGACCGAGGAACGCCGGCTAGAAGAGGGCGGACTTACACGCCAGTTGCGTGGAAGCCGCCGTCGACGTGGATGATCTCGCCCGTGGTCTTGGGGAACCAGTCGGACAGCATTGCGACGACGGTGCGCGCAACTGGCTCTGAGTCGTTGACGTCCCAGCCGAGAGGTGCGCGTCCATCCCAGACGTCCTCAAACTTGGCGAAACCAGGAATTGACTTGGCAGCCATCGTGCGGATCGGTCCGGCGGCGACCAGATTGCAGCGGATGCCCTGCGGGCCAAGTTCCTTGGCTAAGTATCGAGACACGCTCTGCAGCGCGGACTTGGCGACACCCATCCAGTTGTAGGCCGGCCAGGCCACTGAGTTGTCGAAGTCAAGGCCGACGATCGAACCACCATTTCCCATGAGAGGAACGAATGCATCGGCGAGCGCCTTGAGCGAATAGGTCGACACATGCATCGCAATGGCGACGTCATCCCACGGGGCATCCATGAAGTTGTCGCCGAGGCACGATTCCGGAGCGAAACCCACTGCGTGAAGCACACCGTCGACTCGGCCCCATTTCGCCGCAAGCGCATCGCTGACAGCGACGCCGTGTTCAGGAACGGTCACGTCGAGTTCGAACACCTCGATATCGGAGCCGTCGGGGTTCGTGCCGAGTTTGCGTGCTGTGCGCTGCGTTAGACGCAGCGCGCGCCCGGCGCCGGTGAGCACGACGTTGGCGCCCTGTTCCTGCGCGATTTTCGCCACCCCAAATGCAAGTGACGCGTCCGTCAGGACGCCGGTGATCACGATGTTCTTTCCGTCGAGCAGACCCATGACCCGCAAGCTAGCCCGATCATCGACTGTGACACGCGTTGCGAAGGCGGGGGAGTAGCCGTGCCGTGTGGCACCCTGTCGCCATGTCGGGAATGAAACGTCAGTCGTCGGGGGTTGACAAATGTCCGTGAAGCAAACAATGCAGCTCTACGACACCGCTCGTCGCACCATCGTTCCGTTCGAGCCCGGCGATGAGGTGCTGATGTACACCTGCGGCATCACGCCGTACGACGCCACGCACCTGGGGCACGCTGCCACGTTCATCGCATATGACATCCTGCAGCGCCGCCTCATCGACATGGGCCACACGGTCAAGTGCGTCCGCAATGTGACCGACGTTGACGATCCGTTGTTCGTGAAGGCGCGTGAACTCGGTGTGCATTACCTCGACCTGGCGGCTTCGGAGGAAGCTCGCTTCGAGCGCGACATGGTCGCGCTCAACGCGCTCCCCGTCGCATCGAGCCCGCGAGCCTCCTCGGCGATCCCTGACATCCGAGGCTTCATTGGCATGGTGCTCGATCGTGGCTTTGCATACGAAGCGGGTGGCTCCGTCTACTTCGACGTCTCGAAGTTCGACTCGTTCGGATCGATGAGCGGCTACTCCGAAGAGGAGATGCTCGCCTACGCAAAAGAGCGCGGAGGAAACATCGAGGATCCGAACAAGCGATCCCCGCTCGACTTTGTGCTGTGGCATCCATCTGCAGACGACGAACCGGCTTGGGACACGATGTGGGGTGCTGGTCGTCCCGGCTGGCACATCGAGTGTTCGGCGCTTGCGTTGCGCGAGCTCGGCACGACCATCGACTTGCACGGTGGCGGCTCAGACTTGATTTTTCCGCACCACGAATCCGAACGGGCACAGTCCGAGGCGGCCACCGGTGAGCAGTTCGTCAAACACTGGATGCACACATGCATGATCTTCATGGACGGCGAGAAAATGTCGAAGAGCCTCGGCAATCTCGTGTTTGTCGACGCATTGCGCGAGACCTACGACCCGCGCTCAATCCGACTCGCGATCATCGAACACAACTACCGCGTCGACTGGCACTGGGCCGATGACCTGATGCCGCGCAACGCAGCTCGTCTGGAGAAGTGGCTCGCGAACGCTCGACCGAATCCAAGCTTGCTCGAAGTCGTGCGCGAACGTCTCGACGACGACCTCGACACGCCCGGTGCGATTGCCGCCATTGATGCCGCAGCGACTGCCGGCGAGGGGGTTCTCGAATCGGCCGCACTGCTCGGCGTTGACCTCACCTGACTCACACGAAATCTGATTCACACGAAGTTCACCGAGCCGCCTCCGAAGCGCGCGGTACCTGTTCTAATGTCGCTCTCATGAGCGAAGGCCCCGGCGCAGGGACGCTGCAGCGAAGAGTTCGCAAGGTGGGCGCTCCGCTCGTCACGCGTTTGTGGGACCTCGACGTGTCTGGCCTCGAACAGTTGCCCTCCGATGGACCGGCGATTTTGTGCCCCAATCACATCTCGTTTCTCGACTCGGCATTGCTCACGTTCACGCTGCCGAGAAACATCTCTTTTGTCGGCAAAGCCGAGTACATGGACTCATGGAAGACCAAGTTCCTGTTTCCCGCGATGGGCATGATCCCCATCGACCGGACGGGTGGAACCAAGAGCGCCGCAGCGCTCGATGCCGCTGAAGCTGTGCTCCGGCGCGGCGAGCTGTTCGGGATTTACCCGGAAGGGACGCGGAGCCGCAACGGGTCGCTCGGAAAGGGGAGGACGGGTGCGGCCCGACTGGCCATGACTGTTGGATGCCCGATCTACCCGGTCGGCATCATTGGCACCGACGAGATTCAGCCGCCCGACGCCAAGGCGCCGAAGCTCCGCAAGCGCGCCGAGATCAAGATCGGTCGTCCGGTCAAACCGGAGCGATACATGAATCGCGGGGCGGAGCACCTCGCCTGGCGATCGATGATCGACGAAGTAATGTTTGAGATCCGCGAACTGTCCGGCCAGGAGTACGTCAACCGATACCACGGTGACGAAGCCGACTCCGAGCCCACCGTGACGGCACACGTCGGTCATGTCACCGACGCCGTGCCCGCGGAACGCGAACTCGTCGCTGTAGCGGACGGCTGATCTGAAACCGTCCGCCTGTGCGGCGACGTGCGCTTCTATCCTGAACGTCCCATGTCGAACATCACCATCTCGCTTCCCGACGGTTCAAGCCGAGAGCTGCCTGGAGGGTCGACAGCGCTCGACCTCGCAGCATCCATCGGGTCCGGTCTGCGCAAGGCAGCCGTCGCTGCAAGCATCGACGGCGTCGAAGCCGACCTGACCGTCCCGCTCGTCGACGGCAACGTCGTGGCGCTGATCACCAACGACACCGACGCCGGACGGCACGTGCTGCGTCACTCGACGGCACACGTACTGGCCCAAGCGGTGACGCAGCTGTATCCCGGCGCCAAGTTCACGATTGGCCCTGCCATCGAGAACGGCTTCTACTACGACTTCGACTTGCCTGACGGCAAGACCTTCACCGATGACGACCTGGGAGTCATCGAGAAACAAATGAAGGAGATCGTTAAGCAGAACCAGCCATTCACGCGTTCGGAACACTCGATGGCCGAAGCAAAGGAACTGTTTGCAGATCAGCCGTACAAAGTCGAGATCATCGAGCGCGTCGAGTCAGCAGACGCAGATGCAGAAGATGCAGGCGAAGTGTCCGGCGATGGGATCATCAGCGCCTACCGCAACACCGACGAATTCATCGACATGTGTGTCGGCCCGCACGTGCCGAGCACGGGCAAGCTTGCATTCTTCAAGTTGCAGCGCGTCTCGGGCTCGTACTGGCGTGGCAACGAGAAGGGTCCACAACTCCAACGTGTCTACGGCACAGCCTGGGAAAGCAAGCAGGCGCTCGCAGGGCACCTCCACCAGCTCGAAGAAGCCTTAAAGCGCGACCACCGCAAGCTCGCTGTCGAGCAAGATCTGCTCAGCTTCCCGAGCAAGCTCGGTGGCGGCCTCGCGGTGTGGCACCCGAAGGGTGCAACCATCCGCAAGCTAATGGAGGATTACAGCCGCCAGCGTCACGAGAACGGGGGCTACGAGTTCGTTTACACGCCACACCTCGCCAACGCGAACCTGTTCGAGACATCCGGTCACCTCGACTTCTACGCCGACGGCATGTACCCGCCGATGGAGATGGACAACGGGACGTACTACCCGAAGCCGATGAACTGCCCGATGCACTGTCTCATCTTCGACAGCCGTCAGCGCAGCTATCGCGAACTGCCGCTCCGACTGTTCGAACTCGGCACCGTTTATCGCTACGAACGGGCGGGGACATTGCACGGTCTGATGCGGATCCGGGGCTTTACGCAGGACGACAGCCACATCTATTGCACGCAGGAACAACTCGCCGGCGAGGTGGCCGGTTTGCTCGACTTCGTGCTGTCGGTCCTCCGCGCATTTGGTTTTGACGAGTTCACGTTCAATCTGTCCACGCGTGACCCCGAGAAGTCGGTCGGCACCGACGAGATCTGGGAGACGGCGACGACCGCACTGCGTGACGCGCTCGACTCACACGGCCTGGAGTACGCCGTTAAGGAAGGCGACGCAGCGTTCTACGGCCCGAAGATCGACATCGACGTGCGCGACGCAATCGGCCGGTCGTGGCAGCTATCGACCATTCAGGCTGACTTCCAGCTTCCCGAGCGTTTCGACCTTGAATACGTTGGCGCCGACAACAACCGGCACCGGCCGATCATGTTGCACCGTGCGCTCATGGGATCGATCGAACGCTTCTTTGGCGTGCTCGTTGAGCATTACGCTGGGGCCTTCCCCACGTGGCTGGCGCCTGTGCAGGTGCGCGTCCTTCCGGTTGCGACGCCGCACGAGGAGTACGCCCACGAAGTCGTCGACCGACTGCGCTCCGCTGGTGCCCGGGTCGACATGGTCGCCGCGGACGATGGCCTGGGTAAGCGAATTCGTAACGGCAAGGTGGAGAAGCTCCCATACGTGCTGGTGGTCGGTGACGACGACGTCGCCGCGCGCACCGTCGGCGTGAACGTTCGCGCTGATATGCAGAGCGAGGGCGCTCCGGATGTTGAACGTGACGTGCCGCTCGATGACTTCGTCTGCCGTTTTGAGGGCGAGGTCGCCGAAGCCACCGACGCAGCGCTGCAGGCCTGATGCTTGACCGCATTTGGTCGGGTTGGCGGGCTGCGTACGTGACTGACGCGCCCTCCCGTCAGGACGGCCATGATGCCGCAGGGAGTGTCTTCACACAACTCCTGAATTCGGGAGCGCCAGACGAGGAGACGCACATCGTCTACCGCGGCAAGCTCGTCTTCGCTGTCTTGAACATCCATCCCTACACGTCGGGCCATGTACTGGTCTTGCCGTACCGGGAGGTGGCCGACCTCAACGACCTGACGCCGGACGAGACAACCGAACTCTGGGCCACCGTGAGCGCAACGGTTGATGCGGTCCGCTCCGCGTATGCCCCCGATGGTGCGAATGTGGGGCTCAATCTCGGTCGTGCTGCGGGAGGCTCGGTCCCGACGCACCTCCACGTGCACGTCGTGCCTCGTTGGACCGGCGACTCGAACTTCATGTCGTCGATCGCCAACGCTCAGACTCTTCCCGAAGCCCTCGAAGTGTCGGCTGGTCGCCTTCGAGCAGCATTCGGCCGACATCTGCCGGCTGATGCGTAGGCTGACGTGGTGACGACCGACGATCAGATCGACGAACTTCCCGACGACCTCAATCCCGCAGGATTTGTCGGCGCCTACCTCTTTCCCGACAACAGTCGTCGGCGCTGGCCCGGAGTCATGTACCTCGGATTCGCTGCCATCATCGCGGCGGTCTACTTCCTCGCCAATGACGCGGCAGTGGTCAACGCTGGTTGGCTGGTCGCAGCGGTCGTGCTCGCTGCGGTTGGACTGTTCTCGATCAGCTCCGGCTGGCGGATGACAGTCGATGAAAAAGAAGCACTGGTCGCAGCCCAGGGCGCTGTCGGGTTTGCCGTCGGCCATGCCTCAGCGCAGCAGGTCTGGCGAGGACTCCGCAGCCGCCCCACCTGGCGGGTGCTCTGCTACTCAGCCGAGGAACCGCCGGCGCAGCGTGGTCTGGTGCTCGTCGACGCAGTCGATGGTCGCATCCTTGAACACCTCGTCGAGATCAACGACGAGGCTGACCTCGAGTCGGCTGCCGGTTAGAGTCGGCAGAACATGTTTGACGGCACATTCAGAAAGCCAGTCGACACGGCGGTCAAGCCGATCGGCGCGTTTCTGCGTAAAACGAAACTGACCCCTGATCACCTTACGATTCTTGGTCTCCTCGTCGGCGTTGGCGCCGCTGTGGCCATCGGTTTCGGCCGCCTGTGGTTGGGTTTGGCCCTCGTGATCTTGGCGGGGTTGCCCGATCTCCTCGATGGTGCGCTTGCCAAGGCAACAGGAACCTCCAGCCAGCGCGGCGCCTTTTTCGATTCGACCGTTGACCGAGTCACCGACTCGCTGCTCCTCGGGGGCATCGGCTGGCACTTTGCCTTGACCGAAGACCCTCGTCTGGTGCTGCTGCCCTTCGCCGTTGCCTCGACGTCGTCGATTATCAGCTACCAGCGGGCCAAGGCAGAGTCACTCGGCATCGATGCCAAGGGCGGCCTGATGGAACGCGCCGAGCGGATCATCGCGATCTGTATCGGACTGGCGTTCAACGTCTTACTCATTCCGATTCTGTGGTTGATGCTTGTGCTCACGGCCATCACCGCAGTGCAGCGATTCGCCAAGGTATGGAACGCCGCAGACGTTGCGCCTGTTACCGCAGCGAAGATCGAGATGCGTCGATCGCGACGGCAAAGCCGCCGAGTGGCACGCACTGAGCGGCGGCGCACACACGTGCCGCGCCGAAAGCAGTGACTCCCCAAGAATTGCAGCAGCAGTTCATCAGCCAGTTCACCACGAACGGCTACAAACTCGGAGCGTTGGCCGCCAGGCTGATTCCCGGGCCCCTCGCCATGGGATTCGCGACCCCGGCCGGTGCGGGGGCGAACCTTGCTAGCCCGGAACGCCGGGCGATCATCGAACGACACCTGCAGCGGGTCGATCCCACACTGCGCGGCCTGCGGCTGCGGAGGGCGGTGCAGGAGGCATTCGACTCCTATGCGCGCTACTGGATCGAAAGCTTTCGGCTCCCCACGATGTCCAAGCGCGCTGTTGCGGCATCATTCCGAGAGGACGGCTATCGGCACCTGACCGAAGCACTCGCCGCCGGCAACGGCGCCATCATTGCCCTACCCCACCTGGGAGGCTGGGAGTGGGCCGGTCGGTGGATCGCGGACCAGGGCCATCCCATCACGGTCATCGTCGAGCAGATCGAGCCTCCGGAACTGTTCGAGTGGTTCGTGGACCTGCGGTCGAAGCTGGGCATGACCGTCGTGCCGCTCGGTCCCAAAGCCGGCACCGCAGTGATTGCGGCGCTCAGGGCCAACCATGTGGTGTGCTTGCTGTCCGATCGCGACATTCAGGGCGGCGGCCCCACAGTGGAGTTCTTCGGGGAAACCACAACGCTGCCCGGAGGTGCGGCCACCGTGGCGCTGCGCACGGGGGCTCCGATTCTGCCGACGGGCGTGTACTTCACCGACCGATTCGACGGCCATCTCGGCTACGTCCGTCCCCCGATTCCAGTCGAGCGTCAGGCGAAGCGGCTGCGTGACGATGTGCAACGCGTCACGCAACTGATCGCCGCTGAGCTCGAAGTGTTGATCCGGCGAGCACCGTCGCAGTGGCACCTGTTCCAACCAAACTGGCCAAGCGACCCCGGCTACGGCGAATCGATCCGTGCTGATACCTGAGTGCGGTGTCCACCGCGACACCTGGGCAGAGGTTCAGGCTTGGACTTCCGCGCAGATCAGCTAGACATATCTCGGTGAACCGACCGCTACGCGTTGGGCTGGTGTGCCCATACAGCTTGACCATCCCGGGCGGGGTCCAAATGCAAGTGCTGGCATTGGCACACGAACTTCGCGCTCGCGGGCATGAAGCGCGAGTGCTCGGCCCCTGTGACGGCCCTCCGCCAGAGAGCTTCGTGACACCGCTCGGCAATTCCCTGCCGCTATCTGCGAATGGTTCGATCGCCCCGCTTGCACCCGACCCGTCTGCAGCGTTCCGTACGATTCAGGTGCTCAACGACGAAGCATTTGACGTGCTCCACGTGCACGAACCGTTGGCACCCGGGCCGACGCTGACAACGATCTTGACGCGGCCGGCGCCGATCGTCGCAACGTTCCACGCGGCCGGACAGTCGACGAGCTACCGGGTGTTCAAGGGTCCGCTAAGTCGCATCATCAAGCGGATCGATCACAAGGTCGTCGTTTCAAAAGATGCTCTGGCCCTTGCCCGATCTCACCTCGGCGGGGACTACGAAGTGTTGTTTAACGGTGTCGATATCGGCCAGATTCAAGCGGTCGACCCGATGGTGACGGACCGGCCGACAATCTTTTTTTGCGGGCGCCATGAAGACCGCAAAGGGCTCAGCGTCTTGATCGATGCCTTCGAGCAAATGCCCGCCGATGTCGATCTCTGGATTGGCAGCGACGGTCCTGACACGGCAGCACTGCAGCGACGGACGTCCGGTGACCAGCGAATCCACTGGCTCGGCCGTATCACTGAGAAGGACAAATTCGCTCGGCTGCGCGGCGCAGATATTTTTTGTGCTCCTTCATTGGGGGGAGAGTCGTTCGGAGTCGTGCTGATCGAAGCGATGGCCGCTGAGACCACCGTGGTAGCCAGCGCGCTCGACGGTTATCGCAACGTTGCCACCGACAACGTCGATTCGATCCTGACACCTCCGGGATCGGTTGATGCGCTCGCTGGCGCACTGCGTCGTGCGCTCGACGACTACGAACTGTCAGCCCGGCTCCGCTCCGCAGGAGCATTGCGAGCCACGGACTTCGCAATGTCGACGCTGGCGGACCGGTACGTGGAGATCTACCGGGAACTGATTTTCGACTCCACCCGCTGATCTTGCCGGGGTCGTACACTGGCCCGATGATCGTCCTTCTCCTTGTCATCGTCGTGGTGGTTGTCGTCGTGGCAATCATCATCGGCGCCTACAACGGCTTGATTCGTCGCCGAAACCAGATCGAGAATGCTTGGTCCCAGATCGACGTACAGCTCAAGCGGCGCCTTGATCTCATCCCCAATCTGGTTGAAACCGTCAAGGGCTATGCCGCCCATGAGCGCGAGACGCTCGAAGCCGTCATCAATGCTCGCAATGCCGCCATCCAGGCGCCCGACACGCCGGCGGGACAAGCCGGCGCCAACAACATGCTCGAAGGTGCGCTCGGCAAGCTGTTTGCACTGGGTGAGGCGTACCCCGACCTCAAGGCGAACCAGAACTTCTTGCAGTTGCAGGAAGAACTGACCGCAACCGAGGGTCGGGTGGCGTACTCGCGCCAGTTCTACAACGACAGTGTGCTTGATTACAACAACAAGCTTGAGCAGTTCCCGACCGTTCTGTTCGCAAAGGCAATGAAGTTTGAACGCCGCGAGTACTTCCAAGCTGAAGAAGCAGCTCGCACCTCACCGAGTGTCGAATTCTGATTCATCTCCATGTTTGAACTGATCAGATCGAACAAACGCCGGAGTCTCGCGCTCGTTGCCGGTTTCATGGTTGTCGTCGCCCTCGTCGGGGCCGCCATCGGCCTCGTCGTTGGCAGTGGCATTCTTTTTACGCTCATCGCTCTCGTGATCAGTGGTGTAGTCGCACTTGCGTCCTACTGGAAGGCAGACAAGATCGCGTTGCGCATGAGTCGTGCCCACCCAGCGTCAGCGGTTGAATATCAGCGCCTCCACAACCTGGTCGAGGGCCTCTGTATCGCTGCGGGACTTCCCAAGCCCGGTGTCTACATCATTGAAGACCCTGCACCGAATGCCTTTGCAACCGGACGCAATCCCGAGCATGCGGCCATCGCCGTGACGACTGGTCTGCTGGAAAAGCTGAACCGCGTCGAACTCGAAGGTGTGGTCGCGCACGAGTTGGGCCACATCAAGAACTACGACATCCTGGTGTCGACGCTCGCGGTCACCATGGTGGGCACGGTTGCGCTGCTCGCTGACGGTGCGATTCGGTTGATGTGGTGGAACGGCGGACGCGTGGCGCGTCGCGGCGACCACGACAACGGCAACAACCCGCTTGCCTACGTCGGCTTTGCCCTGCTGATTGTTTCACCGCTCATTGCAAAGGCGATGCAGGCGGCCATCTCGCGTCGCCGCGAGACGCTCGCTGATGTCACGGCTTGCCAACTCACTCGTTACCCGCCGGGGCTGATCTCTGCGCTCGAGAAGCTCCAGGAAGACACTACGGTGACGCACAGCGCGTCGACCGCTACGGCACACTTGTGGATTGAACAGCCCATGAGTGGTGTCGGGGACCATGGTAAACTGCGCGCCGTCCACCAGTTGTTCAATACCCATCCGCCGCTCGACGAGCGAATCGCACTTCTGAGAGAGCTCTGATGACCATGAGATCCTTCCTGTCTGTCCGGCGCAGCTTGGCGCTCGCCGCCGTCGCAATGGTGGGCGCTGCGGCGTGCTCGGGAGGGTCCGAAGAAGCCGCGATCACTACGCCCGTCGAAACAACGGCGAGCGAGGTGACAACCACGACTGCTGTCGAGGTGACAACCACGACTGCTGTCGAGGCAACGACGACCACCCTTGCCCCGGCCATCATCCGCCAGCCGCTCACAGGTGAGCCGCTGGCGAGTGAGGCGGACTTTGTTGAGCGTCCGGCAATGGCCGTCAAGATCGACAACCATCCCGGTGCGCGCCGCAACCACTCCGGTTTGGCGGTTGCCGACATCGTCTTCGAAGAAAAGGTCGAAGGGTCGCTGACTCGTTTCGCTGCCGTGCTCCACACCCAGGACGCGGACCCGTTGGGACCCATTCGTTCCGGTCGTGAGCAAGACGTTGCACTGCTCAGTTCGTTCAACGAGCCGTTGTTCGCCTGGAGCGGCGGCAACCCTGGTGTTACAGCCTTGGTTCGGTCGTCGTCGCTGGTCGACATCGGCGCTCCGTCGTACCCCGGCAGTTACTACCGTGGTCCCGGATCCGGACCGCACAACTTGTATTCCGATTCCGACTCGCTGTACTCGCTGACGCCGGAGGGCCACCCAGGCGCTCCTCCCGCGCAGTACGGCTACCTCGATGACGGTCAGGTCTTCGCCGGAGCGCCCGGTCGCAATGTGTCGTTCTCGATCGGCAGTATTGACATCGAGTGGACGTGGAGCGACGAAGAACAGCGTTACGAGCGGTCTCAGGAGGGTGAAGCGCACGTCGACAAGACCTACGGCCGGATTGGAGCGGAGAACGTCGTGCTCCTCGGCGTCGACTACCGCCAGAGCTCCATCGATCAGAATGCGCCTGAGGCGATCACGGTCGGTTCGGGCCTCGTGTCGGTCTTCAGTAATGGTGAGTATCTCTCGGGCACCTGGGAACGTGAGTTGGCAACCTCCCCGTTCACGTTGACTGTCGGCGGCGAGCAGGTCATCCAACTGACTCCTGGGCAGACCTGGGTCGAGTTGGTCGAGGTCAGCACGCCAGGCGAAGTACCAGCCTTCGAAGTTTCCTGACAAACGATCGGGCGGGTTCGGTCCAGCGAAAGTAGCCTGTGGTCATGATCGCTGACAGCACCGGAACGTTCCCCGTCAAGCGGGGGTTGGCCGAGATGATGAAGGGCGGCGTCATCATGGACGTCGTCAATCCTGAGCAAGCCAAGATCGCAGAAGACGCCGGCGCCGTTGCCGTGATGGCATTGGAGCGCGTCCCGGCCGATATTCGGGTCGACGGTGGCGTTGCCCGTATGAGCGACCCTGAGATGATCGACGGAATCCAAGCCGTGTGTTCGATTCCCGTCATGGCAAAGGTGCGCATTGGTCACTTCGTCGAAGCGCAAATCATCCAATCGCTGGGTGTCGACTTTATCGACGAGTCCGAAGTGCTGACTCCCGCCGACGAGGCGTACCACATCGACAAGATGGCATTCGACGTGCCGTTCGTATGCGGCGCGACCAACCTCGGTGAAGCGCTTCGGCGTATCTCCGAAGGCGCTGCGATGATCCGTTCGAAGGGTGAAGCTGGCACGGGCAACGTGGTCGAAGCGGTCCGCCACCTCCGGTCAATCCTCGGTGACATCAAGCGCATGACGCAGGCAGACGAAGCTGAGTTGTTCGGCTGGGCCAAAGACCTGCAGGCCCCGCTGCCACTCGTGCAGGAGATCGCACAGACCGGCAAGCTGCCAGTCCCGCTGTTCTGCGCCGGGGGTCTCGCGACGCCGGCCGACGCAGCACTCGCCATGCAACTCGGTGCCGACGCCGTCTTCGTCGGGTCAGGCATCTTCAAGTCCGATGATCCGTCGCCGCGCGCCAAGGCGATCGTCGAGGCAACGACGCACTACCAAGACGCCGACATCCTCGCCAAGGTCAGCCGGGGCCTTGGCACCCCGATGACAGGCATCGGCATGGACGAAATCAGCGTCAAGTACGCCGACCGCGGTTGGTGAATCGATCCGCTGAGGCTTCCGGCCCGGTCGTCGGGGTGCTCGCACTGCAAGGTGCGTTCTCCACCCATCTTGAGCGTCTCGCAGCGCTTGGCGTCGATGCACGCCTGGTCAAGCAGCCCGAGCATCTTGATGGTGTTGACGCACTTATTTTGCCGGGCGGTGAAAGCACGACGATGTCGATGCTGCTCGACACGAGCGGTCTCAGAGATCCGCTCAGCGACTTGCTCGGCGACGGGATGCCGGTCTTTGGCACGTGTGCCGGGATGATCCTGTGCGCCTCGAACGTGCTCGACGGTCGACCAGATCAGCATGGCTTCGACCTGATTGACATCACGGTACGCCGCAACGGGTATGGCCGGCAGCTCGACAGCTTCGAAACCGACCTCGACATTGTGGGGCTCGACACGCCGTTCCACGCGGTGTTCATCCGGGCGCCGCGAGTCGAGCGTGTCGGCGTCGCCGTCGAGGTCCTCGCCGAGCACGACGGCATTCCTGTTCTCGTTCGGGACGGAACCTGTACGGTGGCAGCGTTCCACCCGGAATTGACTCACGACACCCGACTCCACGAATTGTTCGTCGCTCAACTCACCGGAAACTGAAAACAAGGGATCCTCGTATGTCCGGCCATTCCAAATGGGCAACAATCAAGCACAAGAAGGGCGCCACCGACGCGAAGCGCGGCAAGCTCTTCGCGAAACTCGCCCGCCAGATCGAAGTTGCCGCCAAAGGCGGTGGCGACGTCGACATGAACCCGACACTGCGAACGGCCGTCCAAAAGGCCAAGTCGGCGCAGATGACCAACGAAGCAATCGATCGTGCGGTCAAACGGGGGAGCGGCAACGCCGAAGGCGATGCCTACGAGAGCATCATGTATGAGGGGTACGCCCCAGGTGGAGCGGCCCTGATGATCGACGTGCTCACCGACAACCGCAATCGGTCCGGCGCCGACATCCGTCAGATCTTCAGCAAGCTCGGTGGGTCGATGGCCGAGCCGGGAGCAGTGGGGTGGCAGTTCGCCCGCAAGGGCGTCATCATGGTCGACGCGAGCGCCGACGAAGACGAGTTGATGATGGCTGCACTCGAAGCAGGCGCCGAGGACATGGTCCAGGTGGGCGAGGCCTTCCAGGTCACGTCGGACCCGTCGCCCGTGTACGACATCAAGACGGCGCTCGAGACTGGCGGATTCACAGTGCAATCAGCGGACTCGCCGATGATGGCCGAGAACCTCGTGCCGGTCACCGACGTGAAAGATGCCAAAGCGATCCTCCGTATTCTGGAGGCGCTTGAAGACAACGATGACGTGCAAGACGTCTTTTCGAACTTCGACATGAGCGACGACCTGATGGAAGCGGCAGCCGAGTGAGCCTCTCGGTCGGCGAAGCCGCTCCCGACTTCGATCTGCCCGGTACAGGAGGACGCAGCTACACCTTGGCCGAGTTTGCGGGCAAGTCGGTCGTGCTCGTGTTTTACCCGGGCGACGACACGCCGGTCTGCACAAAGCAGCTGAACAGCTACAACGACGGCCTCGAGCAGTTCGCTAACCTCGATGCGCAGGTCCTGGCGATTTCGGCGCAGGACGTGACCAGCCACGAAGGTTTTGCAGGCAAGCACGGCTTCGCATTTCCACTCCTCGCAGATGTCGACAAGTCAGTCGCTGGCACGTACGGGACGTTGGGGCCGCTCGGCTTTCCTCGCCGCAGCGTGTTCATCATCGATGGCGACGGCATTGTCCGGTACGCCCATCGGGCCATCGCCGGGCTGACATACCGCCCGGTGAGTGAATTGGTCGACGAGTTGGAGAAGCTCCCCTCCTGACCACCCGATCGAGTACGCTACGAACCTATGTTCGCCAACAGTGTTGACGCCACCTCCGGGGTGACCACTCGAGTGTTGGGCATCGACCCTGGGCTCACCCGATGTGGCTTCGCGGTGATTGACGGTCGAGGTCCCGGGTCGGCGACGGCGGTGTCGATGGGTGTGATCCGCACACCGAAGACGGATCCGTTACCGCAGCGACTCGGCGCATTGAGGACCGAGTTCACGGCACTGATCGCCGAATTCAAGCCCGACGCTGTCGCTGTCGAGCAGGTGTTCTTCCAGGTCAATGTGCGCACAGCCATGAGCGTCGGCCAAGCGAGCGGCCTCGCGCTCGCCGAAGCGGCGCTGGCAGGGTGTGAAGTCATCCAATACACCCCCAACCAGGTCAAAGACGCCGTTGCCGGGTGGGGTGGAGCTGGCAAGGAACAGGTGCAGAAGATGGTGCAGGCTCGTCTGAAGCTGACCACGTTGCCTCGGCCAGCCGATGCCGCTGATGCCGCCGCATTGGCACTTTGTCATCTCGCCATGTCGCCGATCGGGCGTCGTCTTCGTCAGGCGGCAAGCTCGTGATCGGGTCGCTCCGCGGCGAGATTCTTGAACGGAACGTCGATGGCACCGTGTTGCTCGAAGTCGCAGGTGTCGGCTACCTCGTCACGGTGTCCCAGCGCGTGATCCCCGAACTTGAGCCGGGTAGTTCCACGTTCCTGCGCATCCACCATCACATTCGCGAAGACGCGCAGACCTTGTTCGGATTCACATCAAACGAAGACAAAGCGACGTTCCAGATTCTGCTCGCGACCCACGGGGTCGGGCCGGCGATGGCCATGTCGGTGCTGGCCACGCACCCGGCCGCTTCGCTGGTCGACATTGTTGCCAACAATGACATCGCCGCGCTGCAGTTGGTGCCCAAGGTGGGCAAGAAGACCGCAGAACGCCTCATCGTCGAGCTGAAGAATAGGTTGTCACTCGACGTGCTCGATGGCGGTGGTCTCGGTGTCGGTGGCGGGAACTCCAGCATTGCCGACGTACGCGAGGCGCTCGCAGGCCTCGGCTACGGAACTGACGAGATCCGTGACGTTTTGCGTGAACTACCGAGCGATGCTGACTCGGCCACACTGTTGCGCGACGCGCTCAAGACATTGTCCAAGAACTGATCCAGAACTGAAACGGAGTGCTGCATCATGCGCGATGAATTCCTCGATCCCGGTGTCGGCCACGAGACCAATGTCGGTGAGGTCGAACTCGAAGAAGGCATCCGTCCCCGGGCGCTCGACGAGTTCATTGGCCAGCGCGAGCTCAAAGAGCATCTCGCGATCGTGATGGAGGCAGCTCGGCGCCGCGAACAGCCGGTCGACCACCTGCTGTTCGCCGGTCCGCCCGGACTCGGCAAGACCACGTTGGCCGGCATCGTGGCAACGGAGATGGGCACGCAGTTGCACATCACCTCGGGTCCGGCCCTTGAACGAGCCGGTGACCTCGCAGCAATCCTCACCAAACTCGAAGACCACGACGTGCTGTTCATCGACGAAATCCACCGGCTCAACCGGGCCGTCGAAGAGATCTTGTACCCAGCGATGGAGGACTTCCAGCTCGACATCGTGGTGGGAAAGGGGCCTGCAGCGTCGAGTATTCGGCTCACGATGCCGCCCTTCACGCTCGTCGGCGCCACCACCCGCACGGGCATGATCACCGGTCCGCTTCGTGACCGGTTCGGCCTGGTGGCGCGGCTCGACTACTACGACCATGACGAACTGCAAGCCATCGTCGTGCGAGCGGCCGGGATCTTCGACATTTCGATCGATCCGCTGGGCGCCTTCGAAATTGCGCGACGGTCCCGCGGCACACCGCGGATTGCGAATCGGCTGCTGCGACGTGTGCGCGACTTCGCCGAAGTGCGCGCTGACGGATCGATCACTGCCAAGGTCGCAGAAGAAGGGCTCGCGCTCTTCGGCGTCGACAACCGTGGACTCGACAAGGTCGACCGGGCCCTCCTCGCGGCGCTGTGCAAGCAGTTTCATGGCGGACCTGTCGGCTTGTCGACGTTGGCGATCAGCGTCGGCGAGCAGCCGGAAACGGTCGAGGACGTCTATGAACCGTTCCTCATCACACAGGGAATGATCGCTCGCACTCCCCGGGGTCGAGTCGCGCTCGCTGCGGCCTATGACCACGTCGGCATCACGGCGCCAGCGAAAGTCCAGAACGGCTCACTCTTCGACTGAACCTTTGTCGCTCGCACCTAGCATTGTCCCGCGTGCGGCTCTCCGACTTCGACTACGTCCTCCCGGACGAGCGCATCGCGCAGACCCCGATCGCTCCGCGCGACGCTGCTCGCCTCCTGGTGGCGGGCGACCCCGTCCAGCATCGACACGTCAGCGACCTGCCTGACCTGTTGCAGCCAGGCGACCTGCTGGTGGTCAACGAAACGCGAGTGATTCCCGCCCGCCTCAAGCTCACTCGCTCGACTGGTGGGGCAGCTGAGGTGCTGCTGCTCGAGGCGATCGATCCGGACCGGCGAGTGTGGGAGGCCTTGGTCCGCCCGGGCAAGAAGTTGAAAGTCGGAGAGCGCCTCTTTGCGGACGGTGTGCCTCTCGTCAGCATCGGCGAACGGACACCCGCCGGGGACACCTTCTGGGTGCACTTACTCGGAGATGCCGATCCGCTCACGCTGCTCGATCAGCACGGCCAGATGCCGTTGCCGCCGTACATCACCGCCACACTTGAGAATCCGGATCGGTACCAGACCGTGTTTGCCAACACCCCCGGGAGCGCGGCAGCGCCGACTGCTGGACTGCATTTCACCCCTGAACTGTTCGGGCGACTCGCCGCGCAGGGCATCGATCGCGTCGCCGTTGAACTCATTGTCGGGCTCGACACGTTTCAGCCGATCAGCACTGAGAACCCACTCGATCACCCGATGCACACGGAGCGATATCGGGTGCCGCCCGAAACCATGGAGGCGTGTTTGCAGACTCGCGAGCAGGGCGGGCGCGTGGTCGCTGTGGGTACCACCGCGGTTCGTGCACTCGAGTCTGCGGCGAAGTCCGGTGAGTTGTCCGGACGAACCAGGCTGTTCATCCACGAGGGTTTCGATTGGCAACTCGTCGACGTGCTGATGACGAATTTCCATCTGCCGAAAACGACGTTGCTGATGATGATCGACGCGTTTGCGGGCCCGGACTGGCGCGACCTCTACGCCGAGGCGCTACGCGAGGAGTACCGCTTTCTCTCGTTTGGCGACGCCATGTTGCTCGAGCGGTCTCGGTCGCAAATCCCCTAACCTCTCAGCGTGCACAGGGTCAACCTCCACGTCAGCGCCACGCACGGTGCAGCCCGAACCGGAACTGCCACGACGGCACGCGGAACATATGAGACACCGCTGTTCATGCCTGTCGGTACCCGTGGCGCGATCAAGTATCTGAGCGCTGCAGACTACGACCGGCTTGGTGCCGAAATCGTGCTCGGCAACACGTACCACTTGATGCTGCGACCTGGTGCCGACCTCATCGAGCGGTTCGGTGGACTCGGATCCTTTACCGGTTGGGACGGGGTGACGCTGACTGACTCAGGTGGCTTTCAGGTCTTTTCGCTCGATCCCAAGGTCGACGACGACGGCGTGACGTTCAAGAGCACCTACGACGGCTCGTCACACCGCTTTACGCCCGAAATTGCCGTTGCCGTGCAGCAGCAGTTAGGTGCAGACATCCAAATGGTGCTTGACGTCTGTCCGCCTCTGCCGAGTCCGCCCGAGGTCATCCGCCTCGCGGTCGAGCGAACCCATGCGTGGGCGCAGCGGGCCAAAGCGGCCCATACGCGCCAGGATCAGGCGCTGTTCGGCATTGTGCAGGGCGGCGTCAGTCCGACGATGCGTGCCGAGAGTGCGCAGCGCACCGTCGACATCGGCTTCGATGGCTACGGAATTGGTGGCTTGTCAGTGGGGGAGTCGCGTGACGAAATGCTGCCGGCGCTGGCTGCAGTCATCGAGCACCTTCCAGCCGATCAGCCGCGCTACCTCATGGGGGTCGGCGACCCAGCTTCGCTGATCGAAGCGGTCGCACTCGGAGTGGACCAGTTCGACTGCGTGATGCAGACACGACTTGGTCGGCACGGCACAGCATTGACCTCGACGGGCCGATTTCAAGCCAAGGCCGCCAGGAATGCGGAACTCGACGAACCGCTCGACGAGCTCTGCCCGTGTGAAGTGTGCGCTCGGCACAGCCGGGGTTACATCCGACATCTGCTCCAAGTCGGCGAGCCGACTGCGTCGCGGCTGCTGTCGATTCACAACGTGGCATGGACCTTCGATTTGATGCGCCGGATGCGTGCTGCGATCACCGATGGCTCGTTCGACACGCTGCGGCGCGAGGTGCTCGACGTCTGGGCGTGACCCACGCAGTTGCGGCATGCCCCGTCTCGGGCGTTTGACGCCGGTAGGATCGCACGCCGTTATGCCCTCCACATTTGCGATTTCATTGACCGGCACTCTTTTCGCCAACGCCGACGGCGGTTCAGGCGGTTCAATCCTGTCGTTCCTCTTCCTGCCGCTGATCCTGGCCGCGATGTACTTCCTGATGATCCGGCCGCAACGCAAGCGGATGCGTCAGCAGCAGAACGTGCAGCAATCAATCGAGGTTGGCAATGAGGTGGTGACCACGTCGGGCATTTTCGGCACGATCACCGGCGAAGATGGTCCGAACCGATTCTGGCTTGAAATCGACGATGAGCATGATGTGCAGATCCGCATTGCGCGAGCCGCGATTCAGAACGTCGTCACCCCCGACGATGACGCGGACACAGCTGATGACGCGGATGAGGCGGACGGTACCGATGATGCCGACCAAGCTGATGCTGACCAAGCTGATGACGCGGACACAGCTGGCGACGCAGACACAGCTGGCGACTCGGACGATGGTGATGCTGTCGATGCGGTGTCGAACGACGACACCAGCAACTGATGAAACGTCGCCTCTGGATTTCGCTGATCGGCACGATCGTCGCCGTTGTCGGTGCCTTGGCGTTCAATCTCGCCACCGACAACAAGCCAATTCTCGGTCTTGATCTCCAGGGTGGCCTGTCGGTCATCTTGGCTCCTGAGGAAGGTGCCTCCGAAGCTGATCTGCTGGTCGTTCGTGACCTCGTCCGGTCCTCGCTTGAACGGAGCGGCGTCGCTGAGCCCGACGTGCGCGTGCAGGGTTCCAACATCGTGGTCGACCTGCCCGGGGTGAAGGATAAAGAAGAAGCCTTGCGCAGCGTCAGCGTGTCCGGCATCGTCGAACTCCGGCCTGTGGTCAACTTGTCCGACTGCTCCGCTCCCATCGTTGACCCAGAAGTCACTGACGATGTCGAGCCGAATGGATTCCGGCGGACGGCTCCCGAACCGGAGCCGGACGACACTGTGCCGCCGGTGCCCACGCTGTTTGCAAACGGTGCAGAGTTCCTGCCGACACTTGACGGCGGCGCGGTGTGTGTCGGCCCGGCGCAGGCCAGCGGTGAAGTGTTCAAGCGTGACAGCGCCTCGGTGGCGCTTGGTCAAGTGGGTGGATTCAGTGTCAACGTCGAGCTGCGTAGCGACGGCGAAGCGGCGTGGAACTCTTTGGCGACGCAGTGCTTCAATCAGCTCCCGACGTGCCCGTCGACCGGAATTGACGCGAACGGCGCGTCGCGTCCCGGTCAGATTGCGATCGTGCTCGATGGCGTGGTGCAATCGGCCCCTGTGGTCAATACGCCGGTCTTCGACGGAAATGTTTCGATCACCGGCAGTTTCAGTCAAGAAGAAGCCGAACAGCTCGCCGACGTGCTCAACCGTGGAGCGTTCCCGGTCCAGGTCACGCCGCAGGAGACCCGCACCGTTTCAGCTTCCGCTGGTGGCGACTCGCTGAACGCCGCAATCATCTCCGGGCTCATTGGTCTCGCACTGGTGCTCATTTTCCTCGTCTTGTACTACCGTCTGCTTGCGCTGGTGATCATCGGTGGTCTCATCATTTGGGGCATGACCGTCTACAGCGCTGCGGCATTTGTGTCGGGAGCGACGAACTACGCACTCAGCCTCGCTGGTATCACCGGCATCATCGTTGCCATCGGTGTCACGGTTGACAGTTACGTGGTGTTCTTCGAGCGCATGAAAGACGAAATTCGCAACGGGCGGACGCTGCGCAACGCTGCACCGCGCAGTTTCAACAGCACGTGGCGCACCATCTGGTCCGCAGACCTCGTCTCGGTAATTGGCGCCGTTATCTTGTTCTCTCTCAGCGTTGGGTCCGTGCGTGGTTTCGCGCTCTACCTCGGCATCACGACGCTCTGCGACCTCTTCGTGTGTTTCTTCTTCACCCGGCCGGCGGTGCTCCTCCTGGCGAGAAGCAAGTTCATGGTCGGCAAACGCGCCTTCGGGCTGGAGGTGGCAGCGTCATGAGTCGCGGGGACCACATCGCATCCACCGGCCTCGGCCGGCTCTTCCGTGGACAGACTGCGGTCGACTTCTACGGCAAGCGCCGTATTGGACTGATCGTGGCCATCGTGGTCATTGTCGTCACGCTTCTGTCGCTGTTTACCAGAGGTCTCAACCTCGGACTCGATTTCGAAGGTGGCGACGCCTGGGACGTTCCTGCAAGCGAGACCTTCACGACCGATGACGCAGCGGACGTGCTCGAAGAAAACGGTGTTTCAACGACCGGCGCGCGCATCCAGCGTCGCTCGGGCGAGACGACCGATGTCGTCACGATCCAAATCGAAGAGGTCAGCCGCGACGTTGCCTTGGACCTGACCAACGGTTTTGCAGAGCGAGCCGGTGTCGACGCCGAAGAGATCAGCTTCTCGTTCACCAGTTCGACCTGGGGCGGCGAGATTACCGAGAAGGCCGTTCGAGCGCTCGTGATCTTCTTGATCATCGTCTCGATCTTCATTTCGATCCGATTTGAGTACCGCATGGCGGTGGCAGCCCTTGCCGCCATGGTCCATGACGTCATTGTGGTGGTCGGGGTCTACTCGGTGTTCGGTTTTGAGGTGACCCCTGCGACGGTCATCGCCTTCCTCACGATTCTCGGCTATTCGCTGTACGACACGATCGTCGTCTTCGACCGAGTGCAGGAGAACGAGGGCAAGTACGCGGGCGTTCGGATGCCGTACGAGGACATCGTCAACATCTCGATGAACCAAGTGCTGATGCGCTCAATCAACACCAGCATCTCATCGATCCTTCCCGTCATCTCGCTGCTACTGATCGGCTCCGGTCTGCTCGGTGCCGTGACGCTGCGCGAGTTTGCGCTGGCTCTGCTGGTTGGCATGATCTCGGGGATCTACTCCTCGATCTTCGTGGCAACACCACTGCTTGCAGGCCTGAAGGCGAATGTCGGGCGGAAAGCCCGTCGTGAGCGCCTGACTGGCGACAACTTGCGCGCTGCAGTCATCGGATCCGGGGTCACCGGGCGCGTGGCAGCAGCACCGACCGCTGCGGGGGGCGACAACGACGATGGCGGCGATGAGCATGACGACGACGCCAAGACCGCAGCCATCCTCGAACCGGCGGGCAAGTTGCTCACCCATCCGCCGCGACCGCGCAAGAAGAAGCGCCGCTGACCGACTCGGCAGATAACCTCGGCGCATGACAGCTGATCACGGCGCACTTCGCAGCTTTGTCCGCGACATCGCCGACTATCCCGTTGCTGGGGTCACGTTCCGCGACATCACCCCCTTGCTGGGCGACTCGGCGGCACTGGCTCAAGCGGTCGACGCCATGGTCGAGCAGTTTGCAGGCGTACCGATCGATCGGGTTGTCGGTGTCGAAGCCAGAGGGTTCATCTTCGGTGCGGCGGTTGCCTATCGGGCAGGTGCTGGATTCGTACCGGTCCGCAAAGCCGGCAAGCTGCCGTGGGCGGTGGTCCGTGAGGAATACAACCTCGAGTACGGGTCGGACAAGCTCGAGATCCACCGCGACGCGATCCATCCCGGCGAACGCATCCTGATCGTTGACGACGTTCTCGCCACCGGTGGCACGGCTGCCGCAACCGCCAAGCTCGTTGAAACACTCGGCGGCGTGGTGGCTGGTCTGGCCTTCTTGCTCGAGATCGACGACCTTGGCGGTCGAGCCAAACTCGGTGAACGGACCGCGCAGGCGTTGCTCCACTACTGATCATGGGGACGGTCGACCGAGTCTTACCCTGGAGACGGACGCCGACCACACCAACCGCGTCTGAGCTGGGTCCGCTCCTTGCCGCGTATCGGCGCCGCCACCCTCGAGCATCGACGACCACGATCAACAGGGCGTACCGGGTTGCTGCGGCTGCGCACGGGTCGCAACGCCGCGGTTCCGGCGAGAGTTACATCAACCACCCGCTGGCTGTGGCGTACATCGTCGCCGACATCGGGCTCGACGAAGTGTCCGTCGTTGCGGCACTGCTCCATGATGCGGTCGAAGACACAGAGATCACCGTGGCGGATGTGCAGCGCGACTTCGGCGACGAGGTTGCGGCCATCGTCGACGGGGTCACGAAGCTCGAGCGCATTCGGTTCGACAGTCGCGAGGAGCAGCAGGCGGCGACGATGCGCAAGATGCTTGTCGCCATGGCGAAAGATCTGCGCGTGCTGGTGATCAAGCTCGCCGACCGCTTGCACAACATGCGAACGATTGCCGCGATGCCGCTCGAGAAGCAGCAGCAAAAGGCACAGGAAACGCTTGACATCTATGCCCCGCTGGCGCACCGCCTCGGGATGCAGGAGATGAAGCAGCAGCTCGAGGATCTGTCGTTCTCAGCGCTGCATCCGAAACGGTTTGCTGAGCTCGACCATCTCGTCAGCAGTCGAACGCCCGAGCGCGACATGTACCTCGCCAAGTCGGTGGCCGAGGTTCGGTCTCGGCTGGGCGAACTGGATATTGATGCCGAAGTCACCGGTCGAGGCAAACACCTGTGGAGCATCTACGAAAAGATGGTGGTGAAGAGCCGCGAGTTCGACGAGATCTTCGACCTCGTTGCGATTCGGGTCATCGTGCCGTCGATGAAGGATTGTTATGCCGCGCTCGGCTGCATCCACGGGCGTTGGCGACCCATCGTCGGTCGGTTCAAAGATTACATCGCGATGCCGAAGTTCAACCTGTACCAAAGCCTGCACACCACGGTCATTGGGCCCGCCGGCAAACCGATCGAAGTGCAGATTCGGACCCGGGAAATGCATCAGCGTGCCGAATGGGGTGTCGCTGCACATTGGGCATACAAGGACGGCACCGGCGGCACGCGAGATATTGATTGGCTCAACCGCATCATCGACTGGCAGGAGGAAGTCTCCGATCCGGCTCAGTTCATGGAGAGCCTGAAGACAGATCTTGAGCAGGACGAGGTATTCGTCTTCACGCCGAAGGGCCGGGTCATCACGTTGCCGGTCGGTTCCACCACTGTCGATTTCGCCTATGCGGTGCACACCGAAGTTGGCCATGCCTGTATCGGCAGCAAGATCAACGGCAGGCTGGTCCCGCTCGATCACACCGTGCAGAGCGGTGACAACGTCGAGATCTTCACCTCGAAGGTCGAAACAGCGGGTCCGTCGCAGGACTGGTTGGCCTTCGTGGTGTCCCCGCGGGCACGGAACAAGATCCGCCAGTGGTTCAGCCGGGAGCGTCGTCTCGACACGATCGAGGCGGGACGCGATGACCTCAGTGACCGTCTCCGGCGTGAAGGTCTGCCGGTGCAGCGGATCTGGAAGTCACCGCAGCTCGAGGCGGTGGTCGCCGAGTTGAGCTACGTCGATCTCGACGCGATGCTGCAGGCCATCGGCGAGCACCACGTGTCGGCGCAGAGCGTGGCGCAGAAGATCGCCCGCGGGTTCCGTACCGGCGAGGAAGACGAGCAACTGCCGTCAACGGTCGACACTCCGCGGCGCGAACAGCGCGACGACGGGGGCACCACGGTGGGCGTCCACGTCGAGGGCCTCGACGACGTCATGGTGCGACTCGCCAGCTGCTGCACCCCGGTGCCGGGTGACGACATCATTGGCTTCGTCACCCGCGGTCGTGGTGTGAGCGTGCATCGAAGCGATTGCGCCAATGCCGTGTCGCTGATGGCCGAGCAAGCCACGCGACTCATCGACGTGGAGTGGGGCGGAGAAGAGCAGTCCAACGCGACCTTCATCGCCGGCGTCGAGGTCGTCGCATTCGATCGTTCACGACTCCTGATGGACGTCGCTGTGGCACTGTCAGAACACAAGATCAACATCGTGTCGTCGCAAACGGTGACGGGCACCGACCGTGTCGCCAAGATGCAGTTCCAGTTCGAGCTGTTCAATTTGGATCAGCTGGACTCGGTGCTGCAGACGATCAAGGGCATCGACTCGGTCTACGACGCCTATCGGTTGAATCCTGGCAGCGCTGCTGCTGCCGCTGTGGCCGGCTGACGAAACCGTCCCGCTGCCCGGTGGACCTCGCCGGTAGCCTGACGGGCCGTGCCCGAGTTCCAAACCAGTCCCGGCATGCGGGACATCCTGCCGCCCGAGAGCGGCCGTTGGCGCCGGTTCACGGCTGTCTTCGCTGATGTCGTCGAAGCTGCCGGGTATCAGCAACTGATCCCGCCGCTGCTTGAAGACCTTGGTGTCTTCACGCGAATCGGTGATGCCACCGATGTGGTCACCAAAGAGATGTACGACTTCGTCGACAAGGGCAAGCGGCGTGTGGCGCTCCGCCCTGAGCAGACGGCCAGCGTGTGCCGATCGTTCGCTCAACATCGGCCGACCGTGCCCTGGAAGGTCTTCTACTCGGGACCTAATTTCCGCTACGAGAAGCCCCAGCGCGGGCGTTACCGCCAGTTCGATCAAGTGGGCATCGAAGTGCTCGGTGTGGACGACCCGATGCTCGATGTGGAAGTCATTGCGCTGGGTTGGGAGTTCTACCGTGCACTTGGGCTCCGTCAGGTGACGTTGCAGCTGAACAGTCTCGGCGAGCCCGACGATCGAGCGCGCTATGTCGAGGCGCTGCGCACGCACTTCGAGGCAGCGGGTGAACAGTTGAGCGAACAGAGCCGCATCACGCTGGCGAAGAACCCGCTGCGCGTCCTCGATTCGAAGCGGGAGCCTGATCAACCGTTCATTGAATCAGCGCCCCAGATCGCCGACTTCTATAGCGATGAGGCTGCTGCTCACTTCGACGCCGTGCAAGTTGGCCTTCGTGCGCTCGACATTCCTTTCGTCGTCGAGCCGAAGCTCGTGCGGGGCTTGGACTACTACCGCCGGACGATTTTTGAATTCCTGGGCGGCACCCTTGATTCAGCCCAAAATGCCCTGGGTGGCGGCGGTCGCTACGACGGTCTCGTCGAGGCGCTCGGTGGCCCGGCGACTCCCGGTATCGGGTTCGCCCTCGGCGTCGACCGGACGCTCATCGCGTGCGATGACGAGGGCTGCTTTGACGCTGAGGCGCCGCAGCTCGTCGCATTCGTCGTCGATGTGGTCGGCGGCCTCGAAGCGGCCGTACTCACCACCGATCTACGCGCAGCAGGCCTGTCGGCCGATCGTGGCTACGACAACCGCAGCATGAAAGCCCAGATGAAGCTCGCCAACCGCAGCGGAGCATCGTTTGCGGTCATCGTCGGCGAGCAAGAGCACGCCGACGGCACCGTCGTGATCAAGCCGATGCATGGCGGAGATCAAGTCACCATTCCCCGATCCGAGCTCATCGCTCATCTCTCAGAAACCACGAACTCATGACTGAATCGACACCGACCACCCAATCCACCTCGATGCGCACCCACCTGTGCGGAGCGCTCCGCGACGCCGACGTCGGCAGCACGGTGAGCGTGTGCGGCTGGGTCGGTCGTCGCCGCGAGCACGGTGAACACCTTGCCTTCGTTGACTTGCGTGATCACTCAGGCATCGTGCAATGCGTCATCAACGACGACGTCGACGTGCGGAGCGAGTACGTCCTGAGGATCACCGGTACGGTTCGTGAGCGGCCCGAGGGCACCATCAACGATGCGCTCCCGACCGGCCGGGTCGAGATTGGCGACTGCGAGGTGGAGATCTTGCGCAGCGCCACGCCGCCGCCGTTCCCTATCGATGCTCGCGCCGACGACGTCGACGAGAACATCCGGCTCAAGCACCGCTACCTCGACCTGCGTCGCGAGCGGATGCAGAAGAACCTGCGTCTGCGCTCCAAGATCAACGCCGCGGTTCGTCACGCCATGGAGATCCAAGACTTCGTCGAGGTCGAGACCCCGATGTTGGTCCCGTCGACACCCGAGGGCGCCCGTGAATTCCTCGTGCCGTCGCGCAAGGAGCCCGGCTCGTTCTACGCGCTGCCGCAGTCTCCGCAGCTCTTCAAACAGCTCCTCATGGTGGCCGGAGTCGACCGCTACTACCAGATGGCCCGCTGCCTCCGTGACGAAGACCTGCGCGCTGATCGCCAGTACGAGTTCATGCAGCTCGACATGGAAATGAGCTTCGTCAACCAGGACGACGTCCTCGATGCAGTGTCTGCAGCGGTGCTTGCTGCCGCCGAGGCAGCGACCGGGGAGCGGCCCGCGCCGATCGAACGGATGACCTGGCACGACGCCATGAACCGCTTCGGCAGCGACAAGCCTGACCTCCGCTTCGGCATGGAACTGCAGGAACTCACCCCTGTCTTTGCTCACACCGAGTTCAAGGCATTCTCCGGTGCGGGTGCCATCAAGGGCATCAAGGTCGATGGCGGGGCATCCGAATACGGCCGCAACCAGCTCGACAAGCTCACCGACAAAGCCAAGTCGGCCGGCGCCAAGGGCCTGGTGTGGCTGAAGTGCACCGACGAGGGTTTCGACTCGCCAGTTGCCAAGTTCCTCTCCGACGACGAAGTGCCTGCTGTCAAGGCAGCGATGGGCGCCGCCACCGGCGACCTGATCCTCATCGTCGCCGACGAATGGGACACCACCTGCCAGGTCCTCGGCATGCTCCGCAATGAGATCGCTCGGCCGCCTGTCCACGAGGGTCCATACCGCTACGTCTGGGTGGTCGAGTTCCCGCTCTTCGTCGGCCGGGACAAGGAGACCGGACAGCCCAAGTCGGGCCACCACCCCTTCACCATGCCGCACCCTGACGACATCGACAAGTTCGAGAGCGATCCGATGTCGGTCCGCTCGATTGCCTACGACCTCGTCCTCAACGGCTGGGAGCTCGGCTCAGGTTCGATCCGAATCCACGAGCCGGAGCTGCAGCGTCAGGTTTTCCAGGCGCTGGGAATCTCTGACGATGAAGCAGAGAAGAAGTTCGGCTTCTTCCTCAACCCGTTCGAATACGGTGCTCCGCCGCACGGCGGCTTCGCGTTCGGTCTTGATCGCCTCGTCGCCATCCTGGCCGGTGAGGAGAACATCCGCGAGATCATCGCCTTCCCCAAGACCCAGAGCGGTGCTGACCCGATGACCAACAGCCCGATCGCCGGGGATCCGAAAGCGATGGCTGAACTGGGGCTGAAGGTCCTGCCACCCACAACCTGAGCCGCCCGTAGGCTGCTCTCGTGAAGTTGAACGGTCAACGGCGCACGGCGATCGTCATCTCAGTTCTCGCACTCCTGCTGGCGATCGGCGCGGCCATTCGACTGAGCGGAGGCGACGATTCCGGCGGTGACGATGCGGTGCTGCCGTCGGTCGAACTGACGGCGGCGGGGGATTTGACCTTGTCGACCGATGATCTCGTTGGGGAACCGCTTGTCATCAACTTCTGGTACTCGGCCTGTCCGCCGTGTGCAAACGAACTGCAGGACTTTGCTGCAGTGCACACGAGTTACGGCGATCGGGTCCGATTTGTTGGAGTGAATGCCATTGACAGCATTGACAAGATGAGCGCGTTCGCTGGCGAGCGCGGCGTCACCTACGAGCTGTATCAGGACCGACTTGCCGAGCTGCAGACCGAGCTGCGCTTGACGTCATTTCCGACGACGTTGTTCGTCGCGGCCGACGGATCGATCGTCGAGCGAACCGGTGTGCTCGACGAGTCACGCCTGGAGACCGAAGTGATCGAATTGCTCGCGGCCGAGAGCTAGTGGTGATGACCGGGGAGGATGTGGCGACGCCGATTCACCCACTGAGTCCAGCGGGTCCAGCCTGGTGACCCAGCGATCATCCACAGCAGCGCCAGGCCGATGACCTCGGTGATGTGGGCGCTCTCGGCGAGCACAGTGCGCCCGCCGTCGACGATGTCGGCCACGGCGCTGACCGAGATCGTCACGATCAGGGCAGCTGCAAATGGCAGAAGGCCGTGGGACCGGTGCGGCTTCCAGGCGACGTAAGCAAAGCCGATGGCGAGCGCGACACCGAAGGCTCCGACATGACGAGCAAGATGGTCGTCGGCGCCGTCGAGGCGTCCACCGACCAACGCGACGGCATTCTGGGCAAACAGCACAACTGCGACCCAGGCCATTGCCGGCCGCAGCCAGCCTCCACGGCCGAGCACCGCTGGACGGGTTCGTTCGCTGATCGCTCCGACCAGGTTGGGAATCGGATCGGCGGCTCGGAATCGGAGCTGCCGACTCAAAGCACCGTATTGCGCCGCCACGGCCGTGCATGCGGCGCAGCCCATGAGATGTTGCTCGAGCGACGCATGCTCGGCAGCCGTGGTTTCGCCGTCCTCACGCGCTGAGAGCAGTTCGCTTGCAGCCAAACACGTCAGGATCGGCGGGACGGCGGGCGGATCATTGCGAACCATGTCACAGAGGTCGAAGGTCCCGGATGTTTGGTTCCCGACTCGACAGAATGCTGGTGTGGATCGGCTGACGCAGTTGCTGCTCGAAGCGCAGAGTGGGGACCGGCGCGCCTTCGAACAGTTCATCGCCGAGACGCAGGCTGACGTGTGGCGAATGTGTCGCTACCTCGGCGATCTCAGCGACGCTGACGACCTTGCCCAGGAGACCTACGAGCGCGCCGTTGGCTCGCTGCACCGATACCGCCGCGAGGGGCCGGCAAAGGCCTGGCTGCTGACCATTGCACGCCGCGTCTGCGTCGATCACACGCGCCGCCAACAACGTCGGCGGCGGCGCGACAGCCGCGCCGTCCACGACGCATTGCTTGGCGGCGGCCTCGGGTCGGTCATCGCGCCCGATGACGCCGGGCGGTTGACGCTTGACGCTTTGGTCGACGGTCTCGACGAGGACCGGCGAGCTGCTTTCGTCCTCACTCAGGTGTTGGGTTTGCAGTATGCCGAAGCTGCAGATGTGCTTGGTTGCCCGATCGGCACGATTCGCTCGCGGGTGGCCCGCGCCCGGCGTGATTTGGTTGCTCTGGACCGCTGCGACGAATTGCCGGCGACGGGAACCAACGACGCCTCGGCAGCGACCTGAACGGCGTGGAGTTGAGAGCGACGAATACCCGGTTGCGCCAGGTGGCGATGGCCACGATCATCACGTTCGTGCTGGTCGCCTGTGGCGGGTCATCTGATGGCGGCAGCGGCGACACGCTGTCGGGTGCGGTCATCGATCCAGCACCACAGGTTGATCTCGTGAGCCTTCCTTCGCTGAGCAACCCCGGAACTGACATCGACTTCCGTGCTCGACCGAGTGGCGTGCAGGTGGTGTACTTCGGATTCACCAACTGTCCGGACGTCTGCCCGACGACCTTGGCCGACCTGACGATCGCACTGCGCAAGCTCGACCCGTCCGACGCAGATCTGGTCGACGTGGTGATGGTCACGGTCGACCCGGAACGAGACCTCGAGGTGCTCGACACATATGTCACGAGCTTCATTGAGGACGCGGTCGCTGCGGGCACGCTCGACATCGAACAGACCGCCGCCGCCGGCATGCCCTTTGGTGCCAGCTGGGAGGTCCGCACGCTCGACGACGGAACCGTCGAGGTGGATCATTCACCCTTTCTCTACGCCGTCGATGACGCAGGTCGACTCGTCTTGACCTGGCAGTTCGGTGCAACATCAGACGACATGAGCAACGATCTGTCACTTCTGTTGAACCGAAACGAGGTATGACGATGACCGTACGTGCAGCTCTGGTCGGGCTGGCCACCGTCGTGCTTGTCGCCTGTGGCGGGGGTGGAGACAGCTCGAATGTGAGCACCGCTGGCGTGCCTGACCTCGAAGAGAACCTCCCTGGCTTCGGTGCCGTGTTGAGCGCCGACCAAGCCACCTACGAGTACACCATCCCCGTTGGCGCCGGAGATGCACTCGACGCCGGCGAGCCCTTGTCAATTCTGCCCCGTTCGCTCACCACGACGGTTGGCCAGACGATTCGTATCGTCAACGAAGACACACGTGGGCACAGCGTGGGGCCATGGTTTGTGAGCGCTCGAGCAACCCTGCGTCAGGAGTTCACGACTCCCGGTTCCTACGAGGGGCTGTGCACGGTCCATCCGTCGGGTGAATTCGTTCTGCAGGTGTTGCCCCGTTGACGAAGCGCGGCGGGAGGGCCTTCGTTGGGATCCTGGCGGCAATCGTGTTGACGATCATCCCCACCGGGGTCGTCCTGGCTGACCCCGCCGGTCCGACTGACTACCGCAGCGAGATCATTGCTATCGATCCACCGACTCCGGAGATCTCGGTTGCGGTGCTGGGGGGCGACTCGTTCGTCGAACTCACGGTTGATTTGGGCACTGAGGTGGTGGTCATTGGTTATCGCGGTGATCCATACCTGTGGTTTCAGCCGGATGGCACGGTGCTCGAGAACACCTTGTCGCCGTCCACGTACCTGAACGCGGAGCGTTACGGTACGGACTTTCCCGCCTTCGCCGACCCTGACGCGGAGCCGGAGTGGCGCGAGGTCGGCACAACTGGCCGGTGGTCGTGGCACGACCACCGTGCTCACCTCATGCAACCGGTGCCGCCCTTCGGCACCGAGCCGGGCGATCGCATTCTCGAAAGTGTGCTGCCACTGGTTGTCGACGGAAACGAGGTCGACGTCACGGTGATCAGCACGTGGCAGCCGGAGCCGTCGGCGGTCCCCATCTGGATCGGCGGAGTCGTCGGCCTGCTCGTCGGACTCGCCGGAGTGCTCTTGATCACGCGCGGCGGGCCGATGGCCGCGGCGGTCTTGGTTCCTGCTGCACTCGGCTTCGTTGTGGGTCTGTGGCAGTACGCATCCCTGCCCGCTGAGACCGGCCCGAAGCTCACCTGGTGGCTCCTCCCGCTGCTCGCCGGAGGCGCGGCGCTGTGTGCGTTGATTCCGTTTGTCCGACGGGACCGGACGATCGCCGCAGTGCTCATTGGGCTGGCCGGACTGCTGCTCGCCGGGTGGGGGTGGATGCGGCGCGATGGGCTCACCGCTGCGATCGTGCCGAGCAACGCTCCGAACTGGTTCGACCGCGGGGCAACCGTTGCGGTGCTCATCGCAGGACTGCTGGTGGTGATCCTCGGTGCCTGGGAACTGATCAGATCGTTGCGACGACCTGACAGATGTGACGACAACTCAGCTGATCAATAGTTTCTCTCGCCGGCGCTTCGGAGCGTTCGTTCTGGTCGCAGGCCTCGGGCTTGCAGCGTGCGGCTCCGACGATGCATCTCCGTCGTCGGACGACCCAATTTCGATTGCCGACCCGTGGTCTCGTCAGCCAGCCGACGGGCAGACCGCAACGGCGGTCTACGGCGTTGTCACCAATGCCGGCGAGGAGGACGTCACTGCGATCGCTGTCTCGACATCGGTCACTGACACGGCGGAACTGCACCAGGTGATCATGAACGACGAAGGCCAAATGTCGATGAGCGAGAAGGAAGGCGGATTCACGATCGAGGGTGGGGCATCCTTCACGTTTGAGCCGGGCGGACCACACATCATGATGTTCGACATCGATCCGGCGACCTACCCGGAGATGGTGGATGTCACCCTCTCGTTCGATAACGGATCGACGTTCGACTTCGCCGCCGAGGTCCGCGCGATCGGTGATGAGGACACGGCCGAGATGGATGGCGAGATGGACAGCGGAATGGACGACGACGGCTGATCTCCGCCTAGCGTGGTCTGATGCGCAACTTTACGCCGATCGATCACGCCGCCCGAGTCTCGGCAATTCGATCACTGTTGGGCGCTGGCGATCTCGGCGTCGATGCGCTGCTCTTCACCGACCTGGTCGACGTCCGTTGGTTGACGGGCTTCACCGGTTCGAACGGTTGGGTCGTCATGCGACCCGATCGAGCGGTGCTCGGCACTGACACCCGGTACGGCGAGCGAGCGGCAGCCGAAACTGACGGCAGCGGTGTCGAGATCGTGGCAATCCAGCATCGCGGTGACCTGCACCGTGCGCTCGTCGACGCGGCTGGCACCGGAACAGTCGGGCTCGACGCTCGATCGACGACTCATGCGCAATGGAAGCAGTTGGCCGTCGACGTGTCGTTGGCGTCGGTCGACTCGATCGTCGCAACGGCTCGAGAAGTCAAAGATGTCGCTGAAATCGAGCGAATCGAAGCTGCCTCGGCTGCTGCTGATGCCGCGATGCAGGAGGTGGAGCCGCTGCTGTTTGGCACGCTTGACTCGCCGCTCACCGAGGCCGATGTCCGCGACGAGCTCGAATACCGGATGCGTCGTCACGGTGCCGACGACCGGAGCTACGAGACGATTGTGGCCACCGGTCCGGATCATGCGGCGCGGCCGCATCACGAAGTTGGTCGTCGTACCATCGTCGAAGGCGACACGGTCGTGATTGATGTCGGCGCCCTGGTCGAGGGGTATCACTCCGACATGACGCGGTCGTACGTCATCGGCGAGCCAACAGCGCAGCAGCGCGACATCTACGAACTCGTGCAGGTCTCCCAGACTGCCGGACTTGCTGCGCTGCATCCGGGTGTCACCGCGACGGCGGTGGACAGCGCCTGCCGGGACGTGTTCGTCGATGCGGGATACGCCGACTGGTACCTCCATGGAACAGGGCACGGCGTGGGGCTGCAGATCCATGAATCTCCGTTCCATTCTCAGGCGTCGAATGACGTGATCCAGGCGGGCAACGTGGTGACCGTCGAGCCGGGCCTCTATCGTGGCGGTTTCGGTGGCTTCCGCATTGAAGACCTCGCGGTGGTGACCCCCGATGGGCACCGAGTCCTGACGCATCATCCCAAGCGACCGTTCAATACCTCATTCTCAAACTAGAAACAGAGCAGCCCATGCCGCAGATTTCCGTGAACGACCTGAAGAACGGTCTCACACTCGAGTTGGAGAATGGCCTGTTCCAGGTCATCGAGTTTCAACACGTCAAGCCGGGCAAGGGTGGCGCATTCGTGCGCACCAAGATTCGCAACGCGCGGACCGGCGCCGTCATCGACAAGACCTTCAATGCCGGTATCAAGGTCGAGCAGGCCATTGTCGACCGTCAGGACATGCAGTACCTGTACGCCGACGGTGATGACTACGTGTTCATGAATACGTCGACGTACGACCAGCTCAACGTGGAACGCACTGCGCTTGGCGACGCTGCGGACTTTTTGGTCGAGCAGATGATTGCTCAGGTCGCGATGTACCAGGGTGAGATCATCGGCGTGGAGATTCCGGCCTCGGTCGAACTCGAGGTCTCGGTGACCGAGCCCGGCCTCCAGGGCGATCGGTCGAGCGGTGGCACCAAGCCGGCAACGCTCGAAACCGGCAAGGAGATCAAGGTGCCGTTGTTCGTCAACATCGGCGACAGGGTCAAGGTCGATACTCGTACTGGCGAGTACATGGCTCGCGCCTAGTCCGGACACCACTGTGGCATCGATCAACGCAAAAATTGCGCGCCCTGACGAGCGGTCAGACGCGCGCGAACGCGCCCTCTACCTGCTCTACGAAGCGCACTCAAAGGGCATCAGCCCCTCCGACGCGCTCAGCCTGCAAGTACTCGAACCGGACGAACTCACCGTGGTGCTGGTCACGGGCGTCGAAACGCACGCCGCCGAACTTGACGCGGCGATTGCTGCCAAGGCAAAGGGGTGGACCCTTGAACGTATGCCGGTGCTCGATCTCAACGTGCTGCGTCTCGCTGCCTTCGAACTGAGCGAACGCAGCGACGTGCCTGTTGCCGTGGTGCTCGACGAAGCGGTGAAGCTCGCAAAACGCTTCTCCACCGACGACAGCGGCAAGTTCGTCAATGGCGTGCTGGCCGCGCTGTCGAAAGAGTTGCGACCGGACGATCCGCTTCGTTGACGCGAGACTGAGGCAATGACCGAGCAGGTGGCGATCGAAGGGAGCGACGACGCCCCGGTCGATCCTGATGATCTCGATGACGTTGCCGTCGTCCGTCCGACGGTCAATGAATGGCTCGGCGCACGAACACTTCCGCAGATCCTGCTGACGTGTGCGGTACTGCTCTGGACGGCGTACTTCACGCAGCGCAGCCTGGACATTCACCACGGCCTCGGGACGTCGTCGTACGACTCGGGCTTGTACGACCAGGGCATGTGGCTGCTGTCGCGGGGCGAGGCACCGTTTATCACGTTGATGGGCCGCAACATGTTCGGCGATCACACGTCGTTCGTGTTGCTCCTTCTTGTTCCGCTCTATTGGATTGCTCCCGGCGCGTGGATCATGTTCTTCTCGCAGTCGGCAGTGATCGCGGCGGGTGCGATCCCGGTCTTTTTGTATGGTCGCCGCCGACTGGAATCGGAGTGGTTTGCTCTGATCGCCGCGGGGACATATCTGCTGCATCCGGCCGTCGGCTGGGCCAACCTCGAGAACTTCCACCCCGACTCATTCCTTGGGCTCTTCATCGGCGTCGCGCTGTACGCGGCGCTGGAGCGGAAGTGGAAGTTGTACGGGGCATTCGTCGTGTTGTCGTTGCTCGTCAAAGAAGATGTTTCGCTGGTCATTGTGCCGCTCGGGATCTGGGTTGCACTGCGCCGCAGTTGGCGCATCGGGCTGATCACCGTGTTCGGTTCGCTCTGGTTCATGTTCACCGCGATGTACGTGGTGATGCGTGGGCTCATCGGCCAACCCACTCTGAATGCCTGGCGTATTCCGTTCAGCCAGCCCGGCGACGGCACCGGTGCGGCCGCTCGGCGCCTCATCGACACGGCGGTGACCAATCCGACGCAACTTGCTGACCACCTACGCGCTGATGGACGCCCGTGGTACCTCTGGCAAATGACGTCGCCGTTTGCGTGGATCTTCCTGCGGCTGCCGAGCGTGGCGATGATCAGTGCACTGGTGTTGTTCACGAACGTCTTGAGCACGTTCTGGTACCAGTATCAGGTGCAGTATCACTACGCGCTGGTTGCGGTCCCCGCGCTCGCCATCGGCACGGTGTATGCGCTGGGTGCGGTCAAGAGCAAGGTCACGGTGCAGTCGTTGGAGGTTCCACTTCGTGCGGTCGGCATCGGGGCATTGGCACTGTCGTCCTTCGTCGCGGCGTTCATGTGGTCGCCGATGCCCTGGGGCCGGACCGTGCTGTTTCACGGCGACCCGGACAATGTGTACGCGGTCACCATGCGCGAGATCATCGAAGAGATCCCGGCGGGGGCGAGCGTCGCTGCACATCATCGGGTGACGCCCCACATTGCGTATCGCACCGAGATCTATCAGTTCCCGAATCCCTTCCGCGTCGTGTTGTACGGACCCGATCGCGAACTCGAAGGAATCCGCCTTTCCGAGCGTGCTGACAGGGTCGACTTCGTGGTCTTGCCGACGAGCGAGGATGAGAACGTTGCAGATGACTTTGCGGTTATCGAGGCGGCGTTTGTCGAAGTGGCGGCAAACCAGTTCTGGGTGCTGTACGAGCGGGATCGAAGCGTTCCGCTGCCGGGAAACTGAGGAGTTTCACGGTGGTGTTTTGACGGCCCGCAGCTGGCTGCTACGTTGCGTGTCCGACCCGTGAAGTGAGTTCAGTGAGGCTCACACGGAAAGGACAACATGAACACTCCCTCAGGTGTGAGGAAGCAGGTCCTCGGACCTGACGATGTGCGTCGGGCAATCACCCGAATGGCACACGAGATTATCGAGCGCAACCGCGGCACGGCTGGTGTGGCCCTGGTGGGCATTCAGACCGGCGGGGTGTGGGTTGCAGAAGCCCTCGCCGCTGAGATCTCGCGGATCGAGGCGGCCGAAGATGGCGGTGCAGATTCGATTGTCATCGGCTCGGTTGACGCATCGCTGTATCGCGACGACATCGGGTTGCGTCCCGTGTCTCCGGGGTCGGTGAGCGATCTCACGTTCACGGTCGACGGTGTCACGGTGGTGCTCGTTGACGACGTGCTCTACACCGGCCGCACCGTGCGGGCGGCGCTCGACGCCATTGGTGACTATGGGCGCCCGAAGGCGGTCCAGTTGGCTGCGATCGTCGATCGTGGTCACCGGGAGCTGCCGATTCGGCCTGACTTCGTTGGGAAGAACCTGCCGACGAGCGCCGAGGAGAGCGTCAGCGTCACCCCGGACGGTGTCACGATCACGCAAGGGACCGACACATGAGCCGGTCGTTGCTGTCGATCGCCGAACTCGGCGAGACCGGTCTACGACGGTTACTTGACATCTCTGATCACATGGCCGAAGTCAACCGGCGGCCAAACCCAAAGGTCCCGGCGCTGCGCGGCAAAACCGTGTGCAACGTCTTCTTCGAGGACTCGACTCGAACTCGGCTCAGTTTCGAGACGGCTGCCAAGCGGCTGTCGGCCGACACGATGAACTTTTCGGTCAGCCAGTCGAGCTTGAACAAGGGCGAGAGCCTGCGCGACACCGTTGAAACCATCGCTGCGATGGGCGTGGATGCCTTTGTGATCCGGCATGGATCGAGCGGGGCGCCTTGGCAGCTCGGGGAGTGGACCAGCGCCAGCGTCATCAACGCTGGTGACGGCTGGCATGCCCACCCCACTCAGGCACTGCTCGACATGTACACCGTCCGCACCGCGTTGAACCGGCCCGTCTCGGTCGATGGGGGGAGTTTCGACGGTTTGCGTGTGGCGATGGTCGGCGACATCAAGCACAGTCGTGTCGCGCGCAGCACAACCGAAGCGTTCAAGTTGCTCGGCGCCGACGTCACCTGGGTATCGCCCAAGACGTTGCTTCCGCCTACGCACGACGAGAACGTCGTCGCAAACCTCGATCAGGTGATCGATGACATCGACATCCTGTACTTGTTACGCATGCAGAACGAGCGAATGAGTGAGGCGTTGGTGCCCCATCTTCGTGAGTACACCGCGCGATTCGGCCTCACCCCGGAGCGTGCTGCTCGCCTGGGCCAGCACGTGCTGGTGATGCACCCCGGGCCCATGAATCGTGGCGTCGAGATGGCAGTCGATCCCGGCGAGTTGCCTGGCAGCGTCATCAATCAACAGGTCACCAACGGCATCAATGTCCGCATGGCGGTCCTTTTCGAGCTGCTCGGGAGTGGCTCGGAGAACTCACTCACAGGGAATACGGAATCATGAACATCTTGATCACCAATGGTCGCCTCATCGACCAGACCGGCGACCGGCTGGCAAGTGTCCGCATCTCCGACGGGATCATCGTCGAGGTCGGCGACCAGCTCGCCCCAGACTCTGACAGCAGCAGGGACGAGCGTCTCATCGATGCCGCCGGGTTGGTCATCAGTCCCGGCTTCGTCGATCTACATGTTCACCTTCGTGAACCCGGTCGCGAAGAGGCTGAGACCATCGAGACTGGCAGCCGAGGTGCCGCGCTCGGTGGGTTTACCGCTGTCGTGGCAATGCCGAATACCGATCCCACGCAGGACTCGGTCGGAGTAGTGGAATTCGTCCGCCAGCAAGGGAAGCGCGCCGGCCTCTGTGATGTGTACCCGTCAGGGTCGATCACGATGGGCCGCAAGGGCGAGCAGCTGACGCCATTCGCCGAACTCGCAAATGCCGGCGTGCGCCTTTTCACCGATGACGGCAACGGTGTGCAGGACCCCCAGCTGATGCGGCGGGCCTATGAGTACGCAAGCGACCTCGGTGTCACCATGGCCCAACACTGCGAGGTCGAATCGCTCACCGCAGGTGCGGTGATGCACGAGGGGTCCTGCTGTAGCCATCTCGGGCTGCCCGGGTGGCCGTCGCTTGCCGAAGAACTCATGGTGCACCGTGATATCGAACTCGTTCGTCTCACCGGTGCCCCAGCTCACTTCCTGCATCTGTCGACGGCTGGTTCGGTTGCCCTCGTTCGCGCTGCCAAAGCCGATGGCCTACCGGTCACCGCCGAGGCCACGCCGCACCACATCAGCCTGACCGATGAACTGCTGGCGTCGTACAGTGCGCTCTACAAGGTCAACCCACCGCTGCGCACGATCGAGGACGTGGTGGCGGTGCGCGAGGGCCTGCAAGACGGCACAATCGACGCCATTGCCACCGATCATGCTCCGCACGTGTCCGAGACGAAGGAGATGCCGCTCGACCAGGCGCCCCCAGGGATGCTTGGCCTCGAAACCGCACTCGGTGTCGCCCTGGCCCATCTCGACATGCCGTTGGTGGACGTCGTGGCGGCGATGTCGTGGAAACCTGCTGCCATCGCCGGAATCGCGGATCGACACGGCCGACCGATTGCACCGGGCGAGCCTGCCAACCTCACGGCGTTCGACCCGAATGAGACCTGGGAAGTCGTTCCCGCCGAGCTGGCAAGCAAGAGCAGGAATACGCCGTTTATTGGCGTCCCGCTGACCGGACGCGTGAAACATACGATCCTGCACGGAGACATCGTCGTGCTCGATGGAAAGGCACAAAAATGAATCCGCATGATCATCCAATAGACTGCATGATCATGCAGTCGCCCGTGCAGATGCCCATGCAGATGCCCATGCAGATGAAGGAACACCGATGAACGCCATGACGACCAGAGGCATCCGAGAAGGCGCGCTGGTGCTGTCTGACGGCTCAGTGTTCGAAGGCGAATTGATCGGCGCTGCGATCAGCGCGGCTGCGCCGATTGCAGCTGGTGAGGTCGTCTTCAACACCGTGCTGAGCGGCTACCAGGAGGTCATCACCGACCCGAGCTACGCCGGCCAGATCATCACCTTCACGTACCCGCACATCGGCAACTACGGCATTAACGCCACCGACTTCGAATCGGTCGGTACGTTCTGCCGCGGCATCGTGGTGCGCGATCTGGCGCGTCGCCACAGCAACTTTCGGGCGCAGTCGGACCTCGGTTCGATGCTGTTCCAACAAGGTGTCCCCGGCATTGCCGGCATCGATACCCGGCGCCTCACGCGCATCGTCCGCGACAGCGGCGCGCTGCCCGGTGCGTTTGGTTCAGCCTCGGAATCCGAGTTACTCGCAGCCGCCAGAGCCGAGCCAGGCACCGACGGTGTCGACCTCGTCAGGACGGTGAGCACCCAGGTGCCATACGTGATTCCGGCGGCTGACCCAAACAGCCGAACCAACATCGTGGCGATGGACTTCGGCATGAAGTCCAACATCGGCCGCAGCCTTGCTCGTCTCGGTCGCGTGCACGTCGTTCCCGCAGCGACCACAGCGGCTGATGTGTTGGCTCACAGTCCAGACGGCGTCTTTCTCAGTAATGGCCCTGGCGACCCGTCGATGTCTCCGTACGCCATCGAGGCGATCCGGGGTCTGATCGGGCAGGTGCCGATCTTCGGCATCTGTCTCGGGCACCAACTGCTTGGCAACGCGATCGGGGCCAGCACTGTCAAGCTGCCATTCGGTCACCACGGCGGTAATCACCCGGTGAAGAACCTGCTGACCGAACGTGTGGAAATCACGAGCCAGAACCACAACTTCGCCGTCGACCCGGACTCGCTCAGCGGTCGTGCCGAGATGACGCACGTCAACCTCAACGACGGCGTGTGCGAAGGACTGAAGGTCAACGGCGAGCAGGCGTTCAGCGTCCAGCACCACCCCGAGGCCAACCCCGGCCCCCACGATTCGAACTACCTGTTCGGGCAGTTCGCCACCATGATCGAGAAGGCAACCGCCAAGAAGATGAGTATCTGATGCCCCGGCGTAACGACATCGAATCGATTCTCATCATCGGCTCCGGGCCGATCGTCATTGGTCAGGCGTGTGAGTTTGACTACTCGGGCACGCAAGCCTGTCGAGTGTTGAAAGAAGAGGGCTACCGCGTCATCCTCGCCAACTCCAACCCGGCGACGATCATGACCGACCCTGACTTTGCAGATGCGACCTACATTGAGCCGCTCACCTGGGAGGTGCTGTCGGCAATCATCGACAGGGAACAGCCCGATGCCGTGTTGCCGACCCTCGGCGGTCAGACCGGTCTCAACATCGCCATGGAGTTGTTCGAACGCGGGCTGATCGGTGTTCCGGGTAAGCCCGAGATGATCGGTGCCAACGCCGAGGCGATCGCCACCGCAGAGGATCGCGGGAACTTCAAGGTCGCAATGACTGAAATCGGGCTTGAGTCGTGTCGGTCCCGGATCGCTCACTCGATGGACGAAGCCCGTGCGGCCATGGACGAGATTGGCCTGCCGACGATGATTCGCCCGGCGTACATCCTCGGCGGCCGAGGCACCGGCATCGCCCACACTGTCGAAGAGTTCGAGACTCTGGCGGCGACCGGTATCGAAGCCAGCCCGATCAATGAGATTCTTGTCGAGGAATCAATCGTTGGCTGGAAGGAATACGAGCTCGAGGTCATGCGCGATCACGCCGACAACTGCGTGATCATCTGCGGCATCGAGAACTTCGACCCGATGGGCGTGCACACCGGCGACTCGATCACGGTCGCTCCGATCCAAACCCTGACCGACGTCGAGTATCAGCAGATGCGCGACGCGGCGATCGCATGCATCCGACGAGTCGGTGTCGAAACTGGCGGTTCCAACGTGCAGTTTGCCGTCAACCCGGCTGACGGCCGGCAAGTCGTCATCGAGATGAACCCGCGCGTATCGAGGTCGTCAGCGCTGGCCTCGAAAGCGACCGGCTTCCCGATCGCCAAGATTGCTGCGAAGCTCGCCGTCGGATACACCCTCGACGAGATTCCGAATGACATCACCCGCGCCACACCGGCGAGCTTCGAGCCGGTCATCGACTACGTCGTGACCAAGATCCCACGGTGGGCATTCGAAAAGCTTCCCGGGGCCTCCGGCATCCTTGGGACCCAGATGCAGGCAGTTGGTGAGGTGATGGCCATTGGCCGGACGTTCCCCGAGAGCCTGCAGAAGGCGATCCGATCACTCGAACTCGGATATCACGGCCTCGGCTGCGACGCTGCCGAAGGTCGCCTGCTCACCGAGTTCCCGGATGACGAATCGCTGCTCGTCCAAGCCGCTCTTCCCACTCCTGACCGGGTTCTGCACGTGGGTGAGGCGCTGCGCCGGGGCATCGGCATCGAGGTCGTGCACGACCGGACTGGTATCGACCCCTGGTTCCTCGATCAGATGTCGCTGATCAACGAAGAACGCGACCACCTCGCTGCCGTGGGATTCGACGCAGTGTCCGCTCGCGACTGGAAGCGGGCTAAACGACTCGGCTTTTCTGATGTGCAGCTGGCGTACCAATGGGGTCGAACCGAAGACGAAGTGCGTGCTGCTCGCGAAGCCGCTGGTGTCATTCCGACGTACAAAACTGTTGACACCTGCGCTGCGGAGTTCGCCGCTGAAACCCCGTACCACTACTCGACATACGAAGACGAGAACGAAGTACGCGAGTCCGACGCCCAGAAGGTCGTCATCCTGGGTTCGGGGCCGAACCGCATCGGGCAGGGCATCGAGTTCGACTACTGCTGCGTGCACGCGTCGTTCTCGCTGCGTGATGCCGGGTTCGAGACGATCATGATCAACTGCAATCCCGAAACCGTGTCCACCGACTACGACACGTCTGACCGGCTCTACTTTGAACCGCTGACCAAGGAAGACGTGCTCAACGTCATCGCAGCGGAGCAGCCGCACAAGGTGATCGTGTCGCTCGGCGGGCAGACGCCGTTGAAGCTGGCGGGCGAGATCCCGTTGGAACTCGTCGCCGGGACGTCGCCCGATTCGATCGACGCCGCCGAGGACCGCGAGCGGTGGAACAAGATTTGCGACGAGTTGAAGATCCCGCAGCCTCCCGGTGGAACCGCGGTGACCCTCGACGAGGCGCTGGAAATCACCGAGGCCATCGGCTTCCCGGTACTCATCCGGCCGAGCTATGTGCTCGGAGGGCGGGCAATGCAGATCGTCCACGACCGCGACCATCTTGCGTCGGCAATGGCGGAGCTGGCCGGTTTCGGCAGCCTCGGTAAAGAAGGCGGGCTCTCGGCCGAACGTCCAGTGCTCATTGACCGATTCCTCGCAGATGCCACCGAAGTGGACGTCGATGCGATCCGTGACCACACCGGCGAGGTGCTGATCGGTGGTGTCATGGAACATGTCGAAGAAGCCGGCGTGCACTCCGGTGATTCAGCATGTGCGATTCCGCCACAGACGCTGCCCTCATGGGTTGTCGAAGTCATCGAGGCGTACGCCGCATCAATCGCGAAGCGCCTCGACGTGAGCGGGCTGATCAACGTGCAGTTCGCGGTTGCCGGAACGACCGTGTACGTCATTGAGGCCAATCCGCGAGCGAGCCGAACGGTTCCGTTCGTTGCCAAGGCGACCGGAGTGCCGCTTGCCAAAGTGGCGACCAGAGTGATGCTGGGCGCCACCTTGGCTGAGTTGCGCACCGAAGGCTTGCTGAAGCCAGCGATCGGCGGCCACGTGTCCGTGAAGGAGGCAGTGCTGCCGTTCACTCGCTTCCCCGAGGTCGATCCCGCACTGGGACCGGAAATGAGGTCAACGGGTGAAGTGATGGGCATTGCCGACACGTTCGGCAAGGCGTTTTACAAGGCCGAGTTGTCGGCGGGCACGATTCTGCCCGAGTCGGGCACGGTCTTCTTGTCGCTTGCTGACCCGGACAAGCCCGCCGGGCTGGTGGTGGCGCAGCGGATGCAAGCCCTCGGCTTGGGAATCGTTGCGACAGTCGGTACGGCTGAGTACCTCGCGCGTTTTGACGTCGAGGTCGACCAGGTGCTCGACAAGGTGCAGGACGTCCACACCAAGGGGGCTGGCGTCACCGCTGTCGATTTGATTGCCGCCGGTGAGATCAGCTTCGTGGTCAACACACCGCGAGGCCGGATCGGCCGCACCGACGGTGCGCACATTCGTAAGGCAGCAAGCCTGCACCGCGTTGCCTGTGTCACGACCGTTGATGCCGCTTTGGCTGCAGCCGAGGGGCTCGCGGAACGGGACGGGGTGCTGCTCGGCGTCCGCCCGCTGCAGGAGTACCACGCAACAGGAACCACTGCTTGAACATGGACACGACAGTCACGATTGGGTCGGTCATGCTCGACGCTCCGGTGATGATGGCGTCGGGCACCGCCGGTTATGGCGTCGAGATGGCGCCGTTTGTTGACCTGTCCAGCATCGGAGCCATCGTGACGAAGTCGTTGGCTCCGTTCGAATGGGCCGGCAATCCTGCACCAAGGGTCCATCCCACCACGCAAGGCATGATGAATGCCGTTGGGCTCCAGGGGCCTGGCGTGGAGCACTGGTTGGTCAACGTGCTGCCGCCGCTGGTCGACACGGGCGCCACGGTGGTGTGCAGTATCTGGGGCCGTTCGCTTGAGGACTACCAACTCGCTGCCGAGATGTTGGCGGACGCGCCGCCCGAGGTCGTTGCGGTCGAAGTGAACCTGTCGTGCCCGAACCTCGAAGGACGAGGTGCGATCTTCGCCCACGACATCGAGCTGTCCGCTGCCGTGATGGCGGCGACCGCCGGATGCAATCGTCCGCGGTGGGCCAAGCTGAGCGCCAACACCGATCGGATCATCGAGGTCGCAGCAGCAGTCCACGACGCAGGAGCCGAGGCGGTGACCTGTGTGAACACACTGCTCGGCCTGGCGTACGATCCGGACTCGCTCAACAAGACGCTGGGCGCAGGAGGCGGTGGGTATTCCGGTCGGGCCATTCATCCCGTTGCGGTTCGGGCGGTGCACGATGTGCATGCGGCGTTGCCCGACCTTCCGATCATCGGCGTCGGGGGAGTGGCGTCGGGCTGGGACGCCATCGAGATGTTTTTGGCGGGGGCATCGGCTGTGCAGGTCGGAACAGCGTCGTTTGCAGACCCTCGGGCTGCTGCAAACGTCCAGCGTGAGCTCGTCGAATGGGCCGAGGAGCGGGGAATCGCCCGCGTTGCCGATCTCCGCGCGTTAGTCTGACTTTTATGGCTACACCTCCACAATTGACTCCAGAGCAGCGGGCTGCCGCTCTTGTCAAAGCGGCGGAGGCTCGCGCCGCTCGGGCAGAGATCAAGGCCCGCCTGAAGATGGGTTCGATGTCACTACAAGAGGCACTCGACTCCGACGACAACAACGTTGGCAAGTTGAAGGTTGTCTCGATGCTCGAATCACTGCCGGGCGTCGGCAAGGTCAAGGCGCGTCGGCTGATGGAAGAAGTTGGCATCGCCGACAACCGTCGTGTGCAGGGCCTCGGTGCTCAGCAGCGCAAGGCCTTGCTCGAAGAACTCGGCTGACACGAGTTGATCATCGTAGTGTCCGGCCCTGGCGGGGTCGGTAAGGGCACGATCGTCGATGCGGCGGTCAAGCGCGACGCCCGATTGTGGTTGAGCAGGTCATGGACCACTCGTGAGCAGCGGCCTGGTGAGGCCGATGACGCCTACGTGTTCGTGTCGGCGGAGGAGTTCGAGGCACGCATCGAGGACGGTGGCTTCTTGGAGTGGACGAATTTCCTCGGCAACTACTACGGCACGCCGGTTCCGGACGAAGGCTCGGGGCTGGCTGCTGGCCGCGACATCGTGCTCGAAATCGAAGTTGACGGTGCTCAACAGGTCAAGCGTCTCCGACCAGATGTGATGCTCATCTTTGTTCTGCCGCCGAGCCGCGAAGAGCAAGAACGCCGCCTGCGCGGACGTGGCGACGTCGATCACAAGGTGCTGGCTCGCCTGAAGAAGGCCGAGGAGGAAGAACCGATCGGCCGAGATCTCGCCAATCACGTTGTGGTCAACGACGATCTCGAAGACACGATCACCGAGATGCTCGCAATCATCGACGCTGCACGCTGACCTGAACCCGGTAGTATTGCTGGCCTTATGGCGCTTGATCACGACACGATGATTGATCCTCCTATCGAGGGACTCCTCGACAAGGTGGATTCGAAGTTCACGCTGGTCACGCTGGCTGCACGGCGGGCCCGCAACATCAACTCCTACTTCAACCAGCTCGGTGAAGGCCTTGGCCACATGATTCCGCCGCAGGTCTCTTCCACGGCGCACAAGCCGCTGTCGATGGCATTCGAAGAGATTGCTGCCGACAAGATTGTCTGGACCGAGGCACCTGAGCCGGTCGAAGAAGTCGAGATCGAAGAAGATCCCGAAGCTGAAGCCCAGGCCGCAGCAGACGCTGCCGACAGCTGATCACCGAGCACTCGCATCGATGAGCGCTTCGCCTCTCACTGGCAAGCGCATCGTGCTGGGCGTCACCGGCGGCATCGCTGCCTACAAGGCCATTGAACTCTCGCGCCGCCTCGTCGACGCAGGTGCGCACGTGGTGCCGATCATGACGGACGCAGCGCAGCACTTCGTTGGCGCGACGACGCTGGGCGCGCTGGCGTCTGAGCCAGTCCAGACCGAACTCTGGAATAACCCCACGACCCCCATCCCGCACACCAAGGTGGGACAGGGTGCCGATCTGATCATCGTTGCACCGGCCACGGCGAAGTCGATTGCGGCCTACCGCATGGGGTACAGCCACGACCTGCTGCAGAACACGCTGATCGCGACGCGGGCGCCGGTCATCGTCTGCCCGGCGATGCATACCGAAATGTGGGAGCACCCGAGTGTCGTCGACAACATTGCGACACTTCGGAAACGTGGTGTGCATATCGTCGAACCCGAGTCAGGTCGGCTGGCCGGTGGCGACATGGGTGCAGGTCGGCTGGCCGATCCCGCAACAATCCTCGGTGCAGCCGAACGGATACTCGGCCCTGCCGATCTCACCGGAGTCAGGGTGGTCGTTTCGGCCGGCGGCACACGTGAGCCGATTGATGCGGTCCGCGTGATCGCCAACCGGAGTTCCGGCAAGCAGGGCTATGCCGTTGCGGCCGAAGCCGCAGCACGCGGTGCTCAGGTCACGCTCGTGTCGACTGTTGGGCTGCCGACTCCCGCGGGTGTGCAGGTCATCGCCGTCGAGACTGCCGCCGAGATGCAGGAGGCGATGGAACGAGCTGCCATCGATCACGACGTGATCGTCATGGCGGCCGCGGTCGCAGACTTCCGGCCAGCGCATGCTGCATCCGGCAAGATCAAGAAGCGCGACGGCGTCCCTGAAATTGTGCTCCAACCAACACCAGACATCCTCGCCGGGCTCGGCGCCAACAAGCGTGACGATCACGTCCTCGTTGGGTTTGCCGCAGAAACCGCGAACCTCGTCGATAATGCCCAAGGAAAGCTCGAACGCAAGCGGCTCGATCTGATCGTGGCCAACGATGTCAGCGCTCCTGGTGTTGGCTTCGCTCACGACACAAATGCGGTTACGCTGCTGCGGCCCGGCGCGAAGCCTGTCGAGATCGACCTCGCTACCAAGCGAGATGTCGCTCGGGCGGTCATCGACGCGGTCGTCGACATACGAAACGCCCGTTGATCATCACCCATCTTTCCGACCACTGACAGGACACAGCGGACCACCATGGCCAACTACACCTTCACTTCCGAGAGCGTGACCGAGGGTCACCCCGACAAGATGGCAGATCAGATCTCTGATTCTGTCCTCGACGCAATCCTCACCGAGGATGCCGACGCTCGGGTCGCGTGCGAGACCATGGTGACGACCGGACTCTGCATCGTCGCAGGCGAGATCACCACTAACGCATACGTCGATATCCAGCGCATCGCCCGAGAGACCATCAACGCCATCGGTTATGACGACGCCCACAAAGGCTTCGACGGGCATACCTGTGGCGTCATGGTCACCCTCGACGAGCAAAGCTCGGACATCGCTCAGGGCGTTGACACCTCCGAAGAGGTGCGTGGCGGTTCTGCCGGCGAAGACCACCTCAGCCTCCAGGGTGCGGGTGACCAGGGCATGATGTTCGGATATGCATGCAATGAGACCGACGTCCTCATGCCCCTCCCGATCAACACTGCCCATCGTCTCGCCGAGCGCCTCGCTGAAGTCCGCAAGAGCGGCCAGATTCCGTATCTCCGCCCCGACGGCAAGACTCAGGTCACCTTCGAGTACAACGAGCTCGGCGTCCCAGTCGCGCTCAAGGCTGTGCTCATCTCGACTCAGCATCAAGAAGGCATCGATCGCGACACGGTGATCCGCCCGGACTTAATTGACCAGGTCATTCGGCCAGTGATCCCCGAGCAGTTCGCCGATGACGAGTACGACGTGTACATCAACCCGACCGGCAACTTCGTCATCGGTGGCCCGCAGGGCGACTGTGGCCTCACCGGCCGCAAGATCATCGTCGACACCTACGGCGGCATGGGTCGCCACGGGGGTGGCGCATTCTCCGGCAAGGACCCATCCAAGGTCGATCGATCAGCTGCCTACGCCGGCCGCTGGGTTGCTAAGCACGTCGTGGCCTCCGGTGCTGCTGACCGTTGCGAAGTGCAGCTCGCCTACGCCATCGGCATGGCCCAGCCGATGAGCATTCTCGTCGAGACCTTTGGGACCGCCAAAGAAGATCCGGCCAAGATCGAAGCAGCCGTGCGAGCCACATTCGATCTCCGCCCCGGAGCCATCGTGCGCGACCTCGATCTGAAGCGCCCGATCTACAAGGACTCTGCGGCGTACGGCCACTTCGGCCGCGACCAGTTTCCGTGGGAGCAACTCAGCCGTCTCAGCGAGTTCAAGGCTGCTGTCGGGGCCTGATCGGCACCACATGATTGTTCGGGTCGCTCGGGTTCTCCCGAACGTCACCGGGCTCGACAAGAGCTTTGACTACCTCATTCCCGAGGAACTTGCGCCCAGGGTCCAAGTCGGCACCATCGTGCGCGTCGAACTCCATGGGCGCCGCATCGGTGGTTGGGTCACAAAGATGCTCGATGACGGTGAGGCCGCCGTTGGCGCCGATGCCTTGAAGCCGATTGCCAAGGTGACCGGCCACGGCCCTGACGCGTCGTTGATTGACCTCGCCGACTGGGCCGCCGTCCGGTGGGCAGCTCGGCGCCCGCGGCCCTTCATCGTTGCCGCGTCACCACAGCGGGCGATCACCTCGTTGCCTTCTCAACGTCGGTCGACGTCGGAGCTAGGGGCGACATCGCCTGCCGCTGCTGAGATACTCCAGTCGGGGGGCGGGGTGCTGCGGCTGCCGCCGCGGAGCGACGTGTTGCCGGCGCTGCGCTCAGCAATTGCATGTGGTCCCACCCTGGCAGTGACGCCGACAATTGTCGATGCCCACTCGTTTGCATTGCGACTTCGTCGCGAGGGGGTGTCCGTTGCGCTCATGCCAGATGACTGGGCGTCGGCGGTGGGCGGCGTCGATCTGGTGATTGGGCCGCGATCGGCGGCGTGGGCGCCCTGCCCGGACATGGCGGCTGCGGTCGTCCTCGATGAACACGACGAGGCACTCCAAGAGGAACGCTCGCCCACCTGGCACGCACGTGACGTCATTGTTGAACGATGCCGACGCCTGGGTGTTCCCCATCTCGTGGTCTCGCCGGCTCCGACACTGACGGCGATCGAGACGGCCGCCGGCGACGGCGGAGTGGTGCACCCACCGTTCACGCGCGAGCGTTTGGCGTGGCCGACGATCACGGTCGTGGACCGGACCGACGAGGAGCCGTGGAAGAAGTCACTGGTGACTTCGGCGTTGATCGATCGAATCCGCAACCCCGACCTCACTGTCGTCTGCGTGAGCAATATCACGGGTCGAGCCAGGCTCATGGCCTGTCGAGCATGTCAGTCATTGATCCGCTGCGAGCGATGTGATGCAGCCGTCGGTCAATCGAGTGACCTCCGGTTGGACTGCGCTCGTTGCGGAGCGACGCGGCCCGCGGTGTGCCAGGAATGCGGCGCCACCAACTTTGCGAACCTCCGGCCTGGAATCAGCCGCTTGCGCGAGGAACTCGAGGGGGCTGCGGCTCGACCGGTCGTTGAAGTCAGCGGTACCGACACCGAGGCGGTGGCCTCGGCCGGTGTCTACGTCGGGACCGAGGCGGTGTTGTACCGCGTGGCCAACGCTGATGTTGTGGCCTTCCTCGAATTCGACTCCGAGATGCTCGCCCCTCGGTTCCGTGCTGCAGAACAGGCGATGTCGTTGCTGATTCGGGCGGGTCGCCTGGCCCCCGAGGTATTGGTCCAGACCTTTTCTCCTGACCACGAGGTGATTCGGGCCGCGGCCGAAGGCAATCCCGACATCGTCGTTCGCAGCGAGCGCGAACGACGGGTCATGCTTGGTCTGCCTCCGTTCGGCGCGCTCGCCCGAGTTGTCGGGACCGGGGCTGCTGAGCTCGTCGGCCAACTTGGCCAGGGGGTACAGGTCGGTGGAGACGAGGCAACAGGCTTCGTACTTCGAGCCGACGACTGGACCACCCTCGGCACCGAACTCAATGTCGCCGAACGCCCCAAGGGCAGCCGTCTGCGCGTGGAGGTCGACCCGCCCCGCCTCTGATCACCCTGTCACTTCGATCTGTCCGATCATCCAGGGGTGCGGGGTGCAGTAGTAGTCAAATGTGCCGGGTGTGTCGAAGGTGTGCGCGTAGGTCTCACCGGTCTGAACCTCACCGGAGTCGAATTCTCCGTTCGGCGTGACGGTCGTACCGTTGCTGCCCCCGGATGTGATCGTGTGGAACACCGAGTCTTCGTTGATCCACGTCACCGTGGTGCCGACCGCAACGGACATTGCCTGCGGCGAGTACGCGGTGTCTGCGTTTGCCGGGTCGTAGGCGCCAGCCGGAATGAGGACCGTGTTCGGGTCTCCGGCTCCGGCCGGTGCCGCAGGCTCGTTGTCGGCGGCAGCGGAGAGACCATCGTCGCCGACTGTCAGAATCGCGTTGTCGTCGCCGGTGACAACAACCAGGCCGATGCACCCCTTGTAGAAGGTCCGCACGAGTGCGTGGTCGACGAGAATGATCGTGCTCGGGACATGCCCGACAAGTTCGGTCACCGTTCCGCCGCCGGCGACGACCAGCGTTGATTGCGAGCCCCGGATCACGCGGTTGACCGGGTGCGTCGCTGCCTCGGGGTAGACCACGTCCCAGTGGGACCCGATCGGGTGGAAGTTGGCATCGAGATTCAAACCTTCGTTCACCATGTAGAACCGCGAGCGCTCGCCGACCTGCATCTGAAGTGAGTTGTCGTCGACCAGTGCGTCGGTGCGTCCGTTGAACGTCACGTAGGTCGGGTGCTCAAGTTCGAGGCGATCGCGATCGAACTCGGCCACGCCGTCCTCGTTCGGTTCGCCCAAGTACCACTCCGACTGCATGATCGCCCACTCGTGATCGACGTCAGGAAGCGGTGTTTCAGGGTCGACGATGAACATGCCGTACATCCCGTGTGTGATGTGTTCGGGCACGTCACCGAATGCGCAGTGATACATGAACGCCCCGGGGTACAACAGACGGGCGTTGATCGTTGCGGACTCGCCGGGGGCCACAGTCGTACCTGCGGCGCCGCCGCCTTGGCCGCTCACCGCGTGGAAGTCGATGTTGTGAGGGTGGACGTTGTCCGCCAGGTTGTTCACCGTGATCCGGGCGAGGTCGCCAACTCGAGCGCGTAGCGTCGGGCCGGGGCTCCCGCACGTGGTGCCGTTGTCGCCGCCGATGCGAAAGCCCCACATCAGGGTGGACACGTTGTTGGCGGGGTCGACGACACACTCGCCCTCAATAACGTCAATGTCGAACTCGACGATGCGTTGGTCGCTGCGTCGTGCGCGCTCGGGGACCAGCGGCGCGTAGGCCATCCGCTCCTCGGATTTGTCCGCGGTCGAGAGGTCGGCAAGGCGTGTCAGGGCGGGGATGATCGAATCAGAACGGTCATCAAAGGTGGGCGCCACCGCTTGGGTGACCTGGACTGTCTCGACGGCACCGGCGGACGCGTCGACAGGGTGGTCCTCATCGAAAAATGCGGTGCCCGGGCCGTCGGGCCCGTCAGCATCGCAGGCGGCGAGGCCGACCACAGCGGCACCGCCTCCAAGCGTGGCGAGGAACCGACGCCGTCCAACCGGAGGATGTTGCGTGCCGGTCGCGTGCTGGGTCATGTTGTCGCTTCTCTCAGTTGTCGTAGCTCCCATGTGACGTTGAAATTGGCGGGACAGGCAGGGCCGAAAGTCCCGCGTCGGCGTCACAGGGCGCGCGGGGCGACAGCGAGGAGACGGAAGCCGGTCTTCGAGGCGGTCCGCTGGGTGGGGAAGCCTTCGAGCTGCAACCAACGTTGCAGCGAGTCAGCACCGAGGTGTTTTTGGACGACCAGGCACGCGGTTCCTCCCTCGTCGAGGCGGGCCAGCCACTCCAGGAGAAGTGCGCGCATCGCGGGTTTGCCGATACGGACCGGCGGATTCGACCAGATCGTCGCGAACCGGATCTCCGGAGGAACGTCACCGGGTGCTGCCACTTGCATGTTGGTGATGCCATTGCGTCGCGCATTGCGCAGACACAGCTCGCGGGCCCGAGAATTGACGTCAACGGCCCAGACCGTGGCGTGTGGCGATCGCAGCGCCATCGCCAAGGCGATTGGTCCGGCGCCAGCGCCGAGGTCAAGCAGATGTCCCGTCGAAGCGAGTGGCAAGTCGGCGCGGAGGAGCAGATTGGTCCCCGAGTCGACGTGACCGCGGCTGAAGACACCGCGATCGGTTTCCATCACGAACGCGGTGTCGGGGAGCATGACGTCGATCACCACCGGGGCAGACGCCACGGTGGGGTCGTCATCGAAGTAATGAGCGTCGTCAACCGGGTCCACGCGTCGTAGCCTGGCAGGAATGTCGTACAAGATCAGGACATACGGCGATCCCGTGTTGAAGACCAAGGCGGCCGCGGTCGACAATATCGACGGCAAGGTCATCCGCCTTGTCGACGAGATGTTCGACACGCTCATCGACTCCGGCAACGGCTTGGCGCTCGCGGCCCCGCAAATTGGCGTGCAGAAGCAGGTGGTGGTCTGGGATCTGGGCGATGAGCCACTGGCGATCGTCAACCCTGAAGTCGTCGAGTCCGACGGCGAATGGGTCTTCGACGAAGGCTGCCTGTCGATTCCGGGGTTGTACGTCGAAATGCTTCGGCCAAAGAAGGTGCTGGTTCGTGGCGTCAGTCTCGACGGCGAGATCATCGAGATCGAAGCCGACGAGTTGGAAGCGCGCATGTTTCAACACGAGATCGACCACCTCCACGGTGTGTTGATGTTCGATCGCCTTGAGGGCGACCAGCGCAAAGAAGCGATGCGCGAGTACCGGCGAATTGAAGAACAAGCCGCTGAGGGCGCGACCGAGCGCCAACCGCTCCGCAGGCGTCTGGGTCTCTCCTGATCAGGCCAGTTCAATGAAGCTCGTCTACCTCGGCACACCCGAGATGGCGGTGCCACCCCTTCAGGCCTTGCACGCAGCTGGCCACGAGATCGTGCTCGTCGTCACACGTGTCGACAAGAAGCGGGGGAGAGGCGGAGCGCTGTCACCGAGCCCGGTCAAGGCCGCCGCCATTGAATTGGGCCTCCCTGTCTCGCACGATCCGGATGACGTCATCCTGGCCGTCGAGCGTGACGGTGCAGAGCTGGGGGTCGTTGTTGCCTACGGCCGGATGATCAGGCCGCATATCCTTGGGGTCATTCCGATGGTCAACGCGCACTTCTCGCTGTTGCCGCGATGGCGCGGAGCGGCACCTGTCGAGCGAGCGCTCCTCGCAGGCGACAGCGAGACCGGCGTGTGCATCATGGCCCTCGAAGAAGGTCTCGACACCGGCGGAGTGTACAACTGCGTCACGACGCCGATCACCGACGACACAACCGCCGCGGAGCTGCGCGTTCGGCTGGTTGACATCGCAGCAGACCTGCTCGTGCGGACGCTGAACACACCGCTCGCCGAGTGGATCGATACGGCCGAGCCGCAACACGGCGAGACGCTGTACGCCGCGAAGTTCGCGAAGCCGGACTTCGAAATCGACTGGGCGCAGCCTGCCGAGCACGTTCACCGGCTGATTCGAGTCGGGGGAGCGTGGACCACGTTCCGCGACAAGCGCTTGAAGATCCATGCGGCCGACCTCGTGGATGGCGTACTCGTTCCGACATCAGTGCAACCGGAAGGCAAGGGCCCTATGGACTTCGCAGCATGGCGCAACGGCGCGCAACCAACTGCCAACGAATTGTTCGGAACGCTGTGAGCGACTGGACCGCGCCGTCGGGGCCTCCCGTCGATGACACGAAACCGTTGAATCGCAAGCAGCGTCGCGCCGCACTCCAGAACTCGGACTGGAACGACAAAGGCCGGACCGATCCGCGTGCACACACCGAGAAGCGCGAGACAGCTCGCCAACTGGCCTTTGATGTGCTGCAGCGCATCGAGAACGACGGGGCGTACGCCAACCTCGTGCTCGGTCCGACGCTGGCGGCATCCAATCTGTCTGATCAAGATCGGCGCTTTGCCACCGAGCTCGTCTACGGCTCGACCCGAATGCGGCGTGCCTGCGATGCGATCATCGACCGGTTTGTCAGCCAGCCTCCTGACGATGCGACCCGCTCGCTCCTTCGGCTCGGTGCGTATCAGCTCGCGTATGCGGGGGTGCCGGCGCACGCCGCGGTCAGCGAGACCGTGGAACTCGCGCCGGGTAAGACCCGTGGCTTCGTCAATGCTGTGCTGCGCCGCGTTGCCGACTCGCCGATCGAGTCGATGACGTGGCCTTCTGACGCATCGCGGCTGAGCTACCCCAACTGGCTGGCCGATCGGCTGGTGACCGAACTCGGTGACGAAGCAATTTCTGCGATGGAGCGGATGAACGAGCCGCCCCCGGTGACAGCGCGTGCCGATGGCTACGTGCAGGACCGATCGTCGCAGTGGGTTTCGGCGTCGGTCGACGCTGGCCCCGACGAGCGCGTTCTCGACGTGTGTGCAGCTCCGGGCGGGAAGGCGACAGCGATTGCCAACGACGGTGCGCTCGTCATCGCGGCAGACATGCGTCACCGCCGTGTGCAGCTCGTCCGCGAGAACGCCATCAAGCTCGACCTCGAGCTCCCGGTGGTCACCGCCGACGGGACTGCGCCGCCATTCCGCCCGGCCTCATTCGACGCGGTGCTCCTCGATGCACCGTGCTCGGGACTTGGCGCGCTGCGTCGTCGTCCAGATGCTCGTTGGCGTATCGAAGCCAGCGACATCACCGAATTGGCCGTGCTGCAGCGTGGGCTGCTCGCTGCGGCCGCGACGCTGGTCAAGCCAGGTGGCCGACTCATCTACAGCGTGTGCACGGTGACGGCTGAGGAGTCGATCGATCATCCGACCCCTGCAGGATTCGAAGTCGATCCCAGTGAACCTGCAGTCGGCACGTGGCGGCGTTTCGGGCACGGGTGGCGGGTGTTGCCGCACGATGCAGACACTGACGGAATGGTGCTGATTCGCTACCGTCGGGTCACATGAGTGCATCGATGGCGGCTGACCGGCAACAGGCGAAGGTGCTGACCTGCAGTGATGGAGTCATCCACGGCACGCGCGATGACAAGAGCGGCGCAGCTCTCGCCGCTCATCTCGTGGTGGCAGGGTTTGACGTAGTCGAGCAGCGGGTCACCGCTGATGGCACGGACAACGTCGCTGCGGCGTTGACGGAACTGACCGATGGTTTCGCCGGACTCGTGGTCTCGACAGGCGGCACGGGTTTTGCTCCACGGGACCAGACACCGGAAGGCACGCGTGCGGTCATCGAACGCGAAGCTCCCGGTCTCGCCGAGGCCATGCGCCTGTGCAACCCGCTCGGTCGGCTCTCGCGTGGGGTTGCCGGTATCCGGGGCAACGCGATCATCGTGAACACCCCGGGCAGTACCAAGGGCTGTGTCGAACAACTCGACGCGATCCTCGACGTGCTGCCGCATGCGCTTCGGTTGTTGCACGACACGGACAACTCACACTGACCACAAACCCAGTGACATCAGGTTGGGAGCAGGCGTCACTCTGAGTTGCGTCGAGGCCGGGAGCAGGCGTCACTGAAACTCGCAGGTCGTCAGCGGCGGAGTCTCGATACCCTCACGGCGTGCTCAATGTCGTTCTCCCCAAGGGTTCACTCGAAAAGGCAACGCTCGAATTGTTCGACGCTGCCGACCTGCCTGTGAACCGTTCCTCATCGGTCGACTATCAAGCGACGATCGACGATCCCCGAATCGCGTCGGTCCGGATCTTGCGTCCCCAGGAGATTCCGACGTACGTCGCCGAAGGGCTCTTCGATATTGGTATCACCGGTCGCGACTGGGTCGAGGAGACGGGCAGCGTTGTCGAGAGCCTCGGAGAACTGAAGTACTCCAAGAACACCTCGAAGCCAATTCGGATGGTGGTCGCAGTGGCGGGCGATTCGGCGGCAGAGTCGGTGACGGACCTCCCGAACGGCGTGCGTGTCCAGACGGAATACCTCGGTATCACGAAGAAGTTCTTCGAGCAGCAGGGTGTCGAGGCCAACATTCGACTTTCCTATGGCGCCACCGAGGCCAAGATTCCTGACATTGCCGACTGTGTTGTCGAGATCACCGAAACCGGTCGAGCCCTTCGTGCTGCCGGTCTCAAGGTGATCGACACGATTCTCACGAGCTATACCGAAGTCGTGGCAAATCCGGTCGCGTTCGCCGATCCGGAGAAGCGCAAGGCAATGGAGCAGGTGATGACCCTGCTCAACGGCGTTCTTGATGCCAGGGGCAAGGTGCTCCTGAAGCTGAACGTCGATGAGGATCATCGCGATGCGGTACTTGCCGTCCTGCCGTCGATGAAGTCGCCCACGGTGTCACCACTGTCCGGTGGAGGGTACGCAGTCGAATCAGTCATCGAGAAGCGCACGGTCAACCTGGTGATCCCGGCGTTGCGTGAGGCAGGAGCCACCGACTTGCTCGAGATGTCGATTTCCAAGATCGTGCCGTGACCACCACCTCGACGGGGACGGTCACGGCCTTTGACGAATCGGTCGGCCTGGGAACCATCACGTCCGAGGACGGCTCCGAACACCCATTCCACTGCATCGAGATCTCAGACGGGAGCCGGTCGATTGCCGTCGGCACGGCCGTCTCGTTCGACCTCCTCGCCAAATTTGGCCGTTACGAAGCCGCTCGCATCCGGTCCTGAATTCGGCTGCTTGGGTATTCAGATGGTTGACGACGCATCGCTCCGCGCTGAGCGAGAGCGTCGGATTCTCGAGGTGCTGCTGTCGCTGAACGAAGGCGAAGTGACCACTTACGGCGATGTCGCTGACGTCGCTGGGTATCCGAAGATGTCTCGTCTTGTCGGTCGTATCGTCGGCCACACTGACGTCGACGTTCCGTGGTGGCGCGTTGTCAACGCCTCGGGTCATCTGAGGTCAAGTAATCCTCAGCTTCAGGCCGACATCCTTGCCGAGGAGGACGTGATCGTGCGCAATTCACGCGTGGTCGACGCCCCGCTCGGCCGCTTCGCCCGTCACCCCTGACCGAAATGTGAGGGGAAATCGTCGCTCAACGCCCATTTTCCATCATTTTTCGGGCGGGGTTCAGCTGTTGGAGGGCTGCTCGGCACCTTTGATCTGCACGAAGGCGAGGCGGATGTTGTTGAGTGCATCGCGCATCGTGGGCGCTTCTTCGCCGAGGCGGTCGCCGAGACCGTCGACGAGGCAGGCAACGGCATCTATGGCCAGTACGGACTGTTCGAGGTCAGGGGGAGTGGCCGACAGGTGGATGGCGGCCAACTCGTACAGGCCCATGACGTGGTTCGTCACCACGACTTCGGCAGGAACGTCTGCGAGACGTGATCGAGCGTCTTCCATCGCCCGCTGTGCTTCTTGCATGGCATCGATGGACTCTTGATCGAGCTCGGGCTCGGCGCCGAAACCGGCGAGGCCTTCATTGATATCTGCGAATTCAGCAGTGTGGTCGGAGTCGGAATCTGGCGTTGGAGCACTTTCGTCAGTCACGTGCGGTAGCCTACCGAGCAACAATTGAGGCGAAGTGGGGGAAACTCCCACCTGGCCACGACCGCGAGTTCCCGAGAACAACGGAAACTTCAACCGTGCGTCCAGGTCCCGGCTGAGACCAGCCACGTGCACGGCACGACATCGAGAGATGTCCGTGGCGTGTTTGTGTTGGCCGCTCCGTGACATTTCGCGTTGAGCGCCATCACATTCAAAACATGGGGAGGCCCATTTGTACAGGAGAGCAGTCTCATAGCACCTCGAAACGAACAACGCGGCGACCAGCATCGCATCAACGACCGCATCCGATCACGCGAAGTCCGACTCATCGGACCCACAGGTGACCAACTCGGAATCAAAGCGGTTCCCGAAGCGCTGCGAATGGCCCGTGGCTTTGATCTCGATCTCGTGGAGGTCGCACCTGGTGCGAATCCCCCCGTTTGTCGGATCATGGACTACGGAAAGTTCAAGTACGAGGAGGGCCAAAAGGCCAAAGAGGCTCGTAAAAAATCGACCAACGTCACGGTGAAAGAAGTGAAGTACCGGCCGAAAATCGGCAAGGGCGACTTCGACACCAAGACACGCAACGTCATCAGATTCATCGACGAAGGCCACAAGGTCAAGATCACGCTGCAATTCCGCGGCCGTGAGATGGCCCACCCGGAGCTCGGTTCGAAGATTCTCGATGATGTGCTTGAGTCAGTGGGGCCGGCCGCCAAAGTCGACACCCAAGCTCGATTCGAGGGCCGCAGCATGACCATGGTGCTGTCCCCGGACAAACAAGCCCAAGAAGCAATGAAGAAGGCAGCCGCCGAGGCTGCCAAAGAAGCAGAGGCCGCAAGCGCAGCCGCTGAGACTGAGACACCAACCGACACCGAAGCGTCGACTGAGCCTGTGGCAACCGCCCCGGTTGAGGAAGCCGTCGAGGTCGAAGAGGTCGCCGAAGTCGAAGCAGCCGAAGCAGCCGAAGCAGCCGACACGGCCACCGCCGAGTCGGAAACAACTGAATAAGGAGCGTTCGATGCCCAAGATGAAGACATCGAAGACCGCCGCGAAGCGGTTCAAGAAGACTGGCACCGGAAAGCTGCGCCATGAGCAGCAGAACAACCAGCACAAGTTCGAGGGCAAGTCGTCCTCGCGCAAGCATCGCCTCGACCGCGATGCCGACGTTCACAAGGGCGATGCCCGCAAGATCAAGCGCCTCCTGGCTGAGCGCTGAGTAGAAGGAAAAGACAATGGCACGAGTGAAACGTGGCGTCGCGTCCAAGAAGCGGCACAAGAAGGTACTGAAGCAGGCCAAGGGCTACTACGGCAATAAGAGCCGTTCGTTCCGGGCCGCAAACGAGCAGGTCATGCGGTCGGGCAATTACGCCTTCCGCGACCGGCGTGCGCGCAAGGGCGAAATGCGTCGCCTGTGGATCCAGCGGATCAACGCTGGCACCCGCCAGCACGACATGAGCTACAGCCGGTTCATCGCCGGTATGAACGCCGCTGGCATCGAAGTCGACCGCAAGATCCTCGCGGAGCTCGCGGTCACCGAGCCCGCAGCGTTCGCCAAACTGGTCGAAAGCGCGAAGGCAGCTCTCTGACCAGTAGTTTCCAGAGCACATGAGCGCTCTGGACTACAAAAACTCACGAGTTCAAGATCTGCGACGCCTCCTGGGGCGTCGCAGTTCGCGTTACGACGAAGGTGTGTTCGTCGTCGAGGGCCCTGTTCTCGTCGCTGAAGCAGTACGCGCTGGTTGGCGCGTCGACGCGCAGTTCGTGCCCGAGGGCAGCGATGCAGCAATCGACGGCGCTGGTTCGGTGTACGAGCTTCGATCAGGCGTGCTGGAGCGAGTTGCCTCCACCGCGGCTCCACAGCCGCCGATTGCCATCGTGGGAATGCCCGAGGTTGGCGACGTGCACGAACGGCTGCTCGCAGCGTCCTTGGTCGTCGCGCTTGACCGGGTGAGCGACCCGGGCAACCTCGGCACGATTCTACGGTCGGCTGAAGCCGCTGGCGCTGACCTGGTTGTGCTGACGCCTGGCGGCGTCGACCCCTACAACTCGAAAGTCGTCCGCTCGTCGGCCGGGGCGTTGTTCAACGTGCCGGTGGTCGTTGCCGAGCTTGACGAGTTGCGAACTGCAGGCCTCCGGCTGATCGGCTCAAGCAGTCACGACACTGACGGCCGAACCGTGCACCCGCATACCGACATCGACCTCACCGGACGCGTCGCCATCGTGATGGGGAACGAAGCGGCGGGCCTTCCCGACGAATGGGACGACGCCGCCGGGCCGATCCGCGAGTGGGTCACCATTCCGCATCACGGCCGTACGGAGTCACTCAACGTCGCCATGGCCACCACGGTCTTGGCGTTCGAGGCTGCCCGCCAACGTTCCTGACTCTCGTAACGTGGTCGAGATGGCGACACGGGTGGTTCCGATTCTCCCGACTCAGGATGCTGCCGCTGCAGTCCAGTGGTACCGGCACTACGGGTTCGAGGTGGTGTTCGAACATCGATTCGAGCCGCACCTGCCTGCTTATGTCGGAATCAAGCGTGGCGACGCCGAGATCCACCTGTCGGAGCACACCGGCGACATCGCCACACCCGGGCTGCTCTACATCTGGGTCGATGCCGTCGAGCCGCTTGCCGCGCTGTCGGGCGCAACCATCGACGAGATGCCGTGGGCGCGGGACTTCGAGATCGCTGATCCCGACGGAAACCGATTGCGGTTCGCCGAGCCCGTCGCTGGATGATTCGACGGTCTGCAGCTGACCGCTCCGACCAGATCGCTGGCTCACTCAGAGAACTGATCGACTGATCGAGCAGTCTGACGGGCTATCCTGCCCCTCGTGAATCTGCAGTCGCAGCGATTTCTGTTCCCCGGGTGACCGGGGGACGTGCCCAGCGCTCAATTGCTCCTGCCCACGTTTTGCCGTTCGTCCGGGGACTGACGCGTCTCATCCGGATGACCTGAAAGGACTCTCGTGATCACTGACATCATCGCTGCGAAAGACGCAGCACTTGCCGACATTGAGGCAGCCGCCTCCCTGGAAGACATCGTTGCCCTGACGACCAGGTACGCCGGCAAGAAGGGCGAACTCGCTGCGCTGAAGAAGCAGTTAGGCAGCCTCGATTCAATCGAGCAGAAGAAGGCGGCAGGCGCTGCCGTCAACGACGCGATGTCGGCGGTCGATGTGGCCCTCGACGCCCGGCGCGCCGTTCTCTCTGCTGCGGCCCTGGCAGAGCAGGTCGAAAACGAACGACTCGATCTCACTGAATTCATGGGAGCGCCGACTCGCGGCCACGCTCACCTCGCTACCCAGGCCTGGGAGCGGTTGGAAGACGTCTTCGTCGGCTTGGGGTTCCGTGTGGCGGAAGGCCCCGAAGTCGAGACTGACTGGCACAATTTTGAAGCGCTCAACATGCCGATTGGCCACCCGGCGCGCGGAGAGTGGGACACGTTGTTTGTCGACCACGTGCCGCCAGGAGGCGAACCGGGTTCCACGGTTTTGCGTACGCACACGTCGCCGGTGCAGATTCGCACGATGCTGGCTGAAGAACCGCCGATCTACATCGTGGCGCCGGGGCGGGTGTTTCGTCGCGATACGCCGGACGCCACACACATGCCGGTGTTCCATCAGATCGAGGGTCTGGTCATTGATCGCAACATCACGATGGCTGACCTTGCCGGCACGATTGACGCCTTCACGAAGGCCTACTTCGGGCCGGGGTTCAACTCTCGCCTGCGGCCGAGCTACTTCCCGTTCACTGAACCATCGGCCGAGTTCGACATCCAACGACCAGATGGCAGCTGGATCGAGTTGGGCGGTTCGGGCATGGTGCACCCGAACGTCCTACGCGCCGGTGGCCTCGACCCTGAGGAGTGGAGCGGATTTGCCTTTGGATTCGGTATCGACCGCATGGCGATCATGCGCCATGGCGTGGCGGACATCCGCGAGATGTTCGCCGATGACATCCGATTCCTCGAGCAGTTCTAAAGGAGCGCAGTTCTGATGAAGATCCTTCTTTCATGGCTCAACGAATACGGCGACTTCGCCGATCCGACCGACAGCGCAGCGGTCGCGCGCGTCGCTGACGCAATCACCGCGCTCGGACTCGAAGTGGAGTCGGTCGAGGTGATCGGCGAAACGGTCGAGGGCGTCGTGACGGCCAAGATCAATCGTCTCGAGTCGCACCCCGATGCGGCCAAGGTGCAACGCGTCCACGTCACTACTGGTGCCGGCGACGAGCTGCACGTCTGGTGCGGGGCTGACAACATCTCCGAAGGCGACATCGTTCCGCTCGCCACACTCGGCACGACCATGCCGAACGGGATGACCATCGAGCGACGCGGCATCCTGGGCATCGACTCGGAAGGAATGCTCTGCAGCGCCACCGAACTGGGCCTCGGCGACGACCACTCCGGCATCCGCTTGCTCGATCCCGACACACCGCTTGGTCTGCCATACGGCGAGGCACTTGGGCTCAGCCTCGATGTGCTGATCGATGCTGACGTGACCCGCAACCGTCCGGACTGCTGGGGCTACGTCGGGATCGCCCGCGACCTCGCTGCCAAGATGGGCGTCGAGTTCCGCCCGCCGGTACCTGCCTTCGAAGTCGCCGGCGAAGCGCGTACGACGCCGGTCGAGATCGTCGATGGCGATCGCTGCGCCCGTTTCACCTCGACGGTGATCTCGGGCGTCGAAGTGAAGCCGTCACCGGACTGGATGGCCAATCGTCTCACCGCAGCTGGCATGCGCCCGATCAGCAACGTCGTGGATGTGAGCAACTACGTGATGCTCGAGCTGAACCAGCCGAACCATGCCTATGACCTTGACACCCTCGGTGGTGGCGGGTTCCGTATCCGGCTTGCCAACGACGGCGAGTTGCTGACCACGCTTGACGGGGATGCTCGTACGTTCACTGCGGAGGACCTTTTCATCTGTGATGCCGACGACACGCCGATCGGCGTTGGTGGAATCATGGGTGGCCTCGATTCTGAAATCAGCGATGCAACCACGACGGTCGCCCTCGAGATGGCCTGGTTCAGCCTCGTTGGCATTGGCCAGACCGTGACCCGCACCAATTTGCGTTCCGAAGCGTCGTCTCGTTTCGAACGCGGCGTTGATCCGCACGGCATGCCAAACGCCGTGCTCCGTTTCGCCGAACTCCTGTCTGAGACATGCCCGGACCTCGTCGTGCACGCCGGGGGAGCAGACGCCCGAAGCGACTTCCTGCCCGCCGCCGAGCGGTCGGTCGACGTGCGAGTCGGCGCCGTGAACCGTCTCCTTGGCACCGATTTCATCGCTGATGATCTTTCTGCGTTACTCGACCCGATCGGCTACACGGTGTCGGGCGTGGGGGACACTCGCAGTGTCGTGCTGCCTACCTGGCGGCTCGACTCCACCGATGAAGTCGACGTCATCGAAGAAGTTGCACGCCACCATGGCTACGAAAAGCTTGGCAAGTCTGTGCCGAAGTCCACCGTCCACGGCGGCCTGACGCCGCACCAACAGCGCCGGCGGCTGGTGCGCGAAGTACTGCTTGGTCTCGGTATTTCCGAAGCCATGCCGAACCCCTTTCTGGCCCCTGGCACGCTGGCCAAAGCGGGGTTGCCTCCCGAGGCGATCTCCATCACCAACCCGCTGGTGATGGAAGAGAGCGTGCTGCGCACGTCACTGCGTCCCGGCCTGCTGGAGGCGCTCGCATTCAACGAGTCCCATCGTCGCACCGGTGTGCGGTTGTACGAGATCGGCCACGTGTATCCGCCCAGTGACGGGGAACTGCCCGCCGAATACGAAGCGCTGACGGTGGTGCTCGCCGGCGAGGAAGCGCCCGCCGCTGTGGCGGTGTGGCGCGAGCTCGTCAACACACTCGGTGCTGGAGCTCGAGTTGATCAGAGCCGAGTGCCCGCAGGGCTCCATCCCACGCGTACCGCGACGCTGCAGGCAGGCAAGGAGCCACTTGGTGCGGTCGGCGAAGTTGCGCCTGATGTGCTTGCGGCGTTTGATGTCCACGAGCGAGTGGCAATTCTCGAGCTGGATCTCGACCAGTTGCTGGGTCGCGAGCCAAAGCCGACGCAGTGGAAGGCGACGAGCCGCCAGCCATCGAGCGACCTCGATCTTGCATTTACGTTGCCGAACGACATTCCCGCGGAAAAGCTCGACAAGGCGATCCGGCAGGGTGCAGGAAAGCTCCTCGTCGACATGTCACTGTTCGACGTGTATCGGGGGACCGGCGTTGCGGACGGCAGCCGTTCGCTTGCGTACCGCCTCCGTCTCCAAGCAATTGATCGCAATCTGACTGATGCTGACATCGCCGACGTGCGACGAGGGGTTGAGACAGCGACAATCAAGCTGGGCGCCGAGCTGCGAAGCTGACGGGATGACATCTCCGGGAGAGACTGATCTCGACAAGATGCTGGCGACGTTGCGTGTCGAGCGGCGTCCGGGTGTCTTCACCTATGCCACTGTGCGTACGCCGGCACCGGAATTGCTCGCTGCAGCCCATGGGGTGGTCACCGAAGGTGACCTCACCACTCTGGTCCTGCCCGTCGAGGCCGCCGAGCGAGCAGGCCTGCCGGTTGAGCTGGAGATGGCGTGGCTCTCGCTCACGGTCCAGTCAAGTCTTGAAGCGGTGGGGTTGACTGCGGCGTTCTCCGCCACGCTCGGCAAAGCCGGTATCCCGTGCAACGTGCTGGCTGGCTTCCATCACGATCACATTCTCGTGCCGGTTGATCGAGCGCAGCAGGCCATCGACGTGCTGACGGTCCGCTGATCTCAGTTCATGCTGAGATCATCGGGGGCATTGGCCAGCCAGGCCAGGCGACCGGGTTGGCGCCGCAGCACTTCGCGCCAGAGCTCGTCAGGAGCATTGGTGAACACGTCGCTGGTTTGTGCATCGAGTACGAGCCAGGCGCCAGCATCGATTTCGCCTTCGAGTTGACCGGGGCCCCACCCCGCATAGCCGCGGAAGACTCGGACTTCGTTGACCGAGGCGGCCACGATCGCTGGATCAGCGGTGAGGTCGGCGGAGGCGATGACTCCCACGATTGGTGTGAGCGCTTCGTCGTCGATATCGGGATCTTTGGCCGCAGCGAGCGCGATCAGCGCCGTCGATTCAACAGGTCCACCCTCGAACACTGAGCTGGGGGCCGTCTGGAGGTCGATCCACCGGTCGAGCGGTTCGTCGAGAGCCTCGTCGCTGGAACGATTGATGACAACGCCGACTGCGCCTTCGTCATGGTGCTCGAGCACATAGATGACCGTGCGGTCGAAGTTCGGGTCCTCCAGTGGCGGGGCGGCGAGGAGAAGTCGACCCTTGGTGACGGGTGCGCTCGGAAACACGGGAACAGTCTGCCGGATCTGATGACTCGAAACTCGCCATGGCAGCTCAGCTGCGGTGACTCGTGTTCGTTGTATGATCATGCAGTTGACTGTATGATCATACAATGACGAAGATCAACGTCGGTATCATCGGTGCATCGGGGTTCACCGGCGCTGAACTGCTCCGCATCGCGGCACAGCATCCCCACTTCGACGTGCGCCTCGCCACAGGTGACTCGATGGCAGGCCGCCGAGCTGCTGATGTGTACCCCTCGCTCGAACTGGGTTACCCGAACTTGGTGTTCGAACAGTTTGATCCGGCGTCGCTCGATGGTCTCGACCTCGTGATTCTGGGCCTGCCCCACGCAGCATCGATGGACCTTGCTCCGCAGATCGTGGGCAAGGTCGGATGTGTCGTCGACCTCTCGGCGGCATACCGGCTCCAGGACACCACGCAGTACCCCGAGTTCTACGGATTCGAGCACACCCAACCCGAGATGCTTGGCGACGCGGTGTACGGCCTCCCCGAGTTCCACCGAATCGACTTGCAAGGCGCACAGCTCATCGCCACACCTGGCTGCCACGTCACGGCCGCGGCGCTGGCGCTGAAGCCGCTGGTTGATGCCGGACTGATCGCCACGGCCGGAATCGCTGTGAACTCGCTCACCGGGATCACCGGTGCGGGCCGCGCAGCGAGCGACGTGAACATGTTCACCAGCATCGATTCGAACACGCGGGCGTACGGCCTGCTCACTCATCGCCACACCCCCGAGATCGAGCAGGAGATCGGGGCGCAGGTGTTGTTCACGCCACACCACGTCCCCATGAGCCGAGGCATCCTGGCCACGTGCACTGCGCCGGCCACCGCCGCAGCGTCGGCGGACACGGTGATGGACGTGATGCGCGAGTTCTACGCTGACGAACCGTTTGTTGCAGTGATCGATGGCGCGCCGCAGACCAAGTCGGTGATGGGGTCGAATGCCGCACACGTCTCGGCGCGGTTCGACGAGCGGACCGGCATGGTCCTTGCGATGTGTGCCATCGACAACCTCACGAAGGGCGCATCCGGCGGCGCAGTTCAAGCGGCCAACGTGGCGTTGGGGCTCGACGAGGGCGCTGGCCTGACCACCGTCGGAGTTGCACCGTGAGCCCGATCATCGACGAGGCCGGACTACGCGCCTCCACATTGGTCGAGGCACTGCCCTACATCCGCCGCTTCGCCGGCAAAACGATTGTCGTGAAGTACGGCGGGAATGCGTTGGCGGGCACCGAGGGCCACGATCCGCTGACGTTGTTTGCCGAGGACATCGTGCTGATGCGGCTGGTCGGGATGCGTCCCGTCGTGGTGCATGGCGGTGGCCCGCAGATCACCGCCCTGATGGAACGGCTGGGAAAGAAGTCCGAGTTTGTCAATGGGCTCCGGGTCACGGATGCCGAGACCGTCGAAATTGCCCGCATGGTGCTCAAAGGACAGGTCAACCCGCAGCTCGTCGCCGCCATCAACGTGCACGGCAACTACGCGGTCGGTGTCAGTGGCGTCGATGGCGGCCTCATTCGGGCCGAAGCACGCGACCCCGAGCTGGGTTTCGTCGGCGATGTCACGGAAATCAACCCCGAGGTCATCAACGGGCTCTTGGACGACGAGTTCATTCCGGTCATCGCCACGATCGGCAGCGACGAGACCGGCCAGGCGTACAACATCAACGCTGACACCGCTGCCGGAGCGATCGCCGAGGCGCTTGGTGCCGAGAAGCTGATCTATCTCACCGACATCGAAGGATTGCGCCGCGACGTTGCCGACGCGGCCACGTTGATTCGGCGGACGACTGCTGACCAGCTCGACGCATTGGTTGCCGACGGCATCATCGCAGGCGGGATGATCCCCAAGATCGACAGTTGCACGCATGCTGTGCGCAACGGCGTCAATGGGGGCCACATTCTCGACGGTCGAGTTGCGCATGTGCTGCTGCTCGAGCTGTTCACCGACGACGGCATTGGCACGATGATTGAAAACACCGGGACCGAACAGACAGGAACAAGGTCATGAGCCACGATTTCGACACCCCGGGAGCGCAGAGTTGCCCGTTCATGCCGGTGTTCGGTCCGCCTTCGATCATGTTCGAGCGGGGAAGTGGCACCGAGCTGTGGGACTCGAACGGCAAGCGCTACCTCGACTTTCTGGCTGGTATCGCCGTGACATCGCTCGGTCACAGCCACCCTGCAATCGCGCAGGCAATCAGTGACCAGTCGACACGGTTGCTGCATGTGTCGAACTTCTTTGCCAACCCGGTGGCAACAGAGGCCGCGGTCAAGATCAACCGCCTGCTGTTTGACGCGACGGGCCAACACGGGCAGATCTTCTTCACTAACTCGGGCGCCGAGTCCAACGAGTGTGCGTTGAAGCTCGCGCGCAAGCATGGCGGCCGAGGGCGGCACACCGTCGTGAGCGCGCTCGGCAGTTTTCACGGCCGTACCTTGGCGTCGTTGGCAGCAACGGGGCAACCGACGAAACACGAGCCGTTCTTCCCGATGCCCGACGGGTTCAAGCACGTCGCGTGGGGAGACCTCGACGCGATGCGCGCAGCGGTCGATGGTTCGGTTGCTGCCGTGCTGATCGAGTCGGTGCAAGGCGAGGGTGGTGTCAATCCGGCCACGACCGAGTACCTGCGAGGTATCCGCGAACTCTGCAACGAGACCGGTGCGTTGATGATGGTCGATGAGATTCAGACCGGATTTGCCCGCACTGGTAGATGGTTTGGGTTCGAGCATGCAGGTGTGAGCCCGGATGTGGTCACTCTGGCCAAGGCAATGGGCAATGGGATGCCCGTCGGTGCTTGCTGGGCGCGTGCCGATGTCGCTGCTGTCTTCGAGCCCGGTGACCATGGCAGCACGTACTCTGGGACTGCCATTGCCACGGCAGCGGTCAACGCCACGATCGACGAGATGCTCCGCATCGATGCACCAGCGCTAGCCGTTGCCACCGGCGCGAAGCTGGTGACTGCGCTCCTCGAACTTGACGGCGTCGTCGGTGTCCGTGGGCATGGACTGATGCTCGGAGTCGAACTTGCTGATGGAATCGATGCGCGAGTCGCCTACGCGGACCTCCTCGAAGCCGGACTCATCGTGAACGCCGTCAATCCCACCACCATTCGTCTCATCCCACCGCTGAACATCAGCGATGCGGAGGTGGCCGAGGCCGTGGCGATGATCGGATCCGCGCTCAACGAACAGATCGCAGCTGGCTCATGACCCGCCACCTCATCGACATCGCGGACTTCAGTGCCGCGGAAGTCACAGCGATACTTGATCTCGCCGAGGTCCCGCTGGCCGACTTGCCACGGCCGCTCACGGGCCAAGGCGTCGCGCTGATCTTTGAAAAGCCGTCGGCTCGGACTCGGCACTCGATGGAAATGGCGGTCGTCCAGCTCGGTGGCCACCCGGTGTTCACACGCGGCGAAGAAGTCGGATTCGACACCCGCGAGCCAGTAGAAGACGTGGCGCGGATCATGGAAGGATTCCACGCGTTGATCGCCGCCCGCGTGTACGACCACTCGACCATCACCCGGCTCGCCGCCGTCGCGACGGTGCCCGTTGTCAACATGCTCAGCGATCATTCCCATCCGTTGCAGGCCTTCGCCGATGCGCTGACGATGCGTCAGCACCTCGGTGACCTCGCAGGCCAAACGGTGGCGTACGTCGGTGATTACAACAACGTCGCTCGATCGCTGGCTGAAATCTCAGCCCGACTGGGGATGCACATCCGCCTCGCTTGCCCGCTCGGCTTCGAAGCCGACGACGCTGAGATTGACCGCATCCTCTTGCTCGGCGCCGCCTCAGTTGAACAGGGCAACCGACCAATCGAGATGGTTGTCGGGGCTCACGCGGTGCACACCGATACTTGGGTGTCGATGGGCGAAGAAGAGGACAAAGAAGCCAAGCGACAGAAGTTCGACGGCTTCACCGTGGACGACGCCATGATGGATGCTGCCGGTCCCGCATCGATCTTCATGCATTGCCTGCCGGCCTACCGCGGCTTCGAGGTCACAGCATCGGTCATCGACGGTCCTCGCTCAGTCGTCTTTCAGCAGGGGCACAACCGGATGCACGCCGCACGGGGCGCGCTTGCGTTCTTGATGGGGGTCGAGACATGACCAGCAAGGTGCAGCGTCAAACCCTCATTGTGCGACTCGTCGGCGATCATGAGGTCACGAGCCAACCCGATCTGATCGACCTGTTGGCGGCTGAAGGCATCGACGCCACGCAGGCAACGGTGTCGCGCGACCTCGATGACATCGGCGCGGTCAAGGTACGTGTCCCCGGGGGAAACACGGTGTACGCCATTCCAGAATTTGCGCCTGACCGGATTGCACCAGTTGACCAGCTCCGGCGCGTGATGGGGGAGTGGGTCGCCGAAGTGGCGGTCTCCGGCAACATTGTGGTGTTACGTACCCCGCCCGGGTGTGCTCACGTCGTGGCCTCAGCGCTCGACCGCAGCCGGCCCGACGGTCTGCTCGGCACCGTGGCTGGTGACGACACGCTGATGTGCATCTCGGTCAACGCCGATGGCACAGATCTCTGCAACGACTTGAAAGACTTCGCTGGACTCGACTGAGTCGACGGCGAACGGCGGACTGAAAGGCCTCCATGGATCTCGATGACAAGAATGAATTCGCGCGCGACGCACACTTGCCGGAACAGGCCAAGACGTTGTGGCACGGTCGCTTTACCGGTGGCCCGTCAGAGTCGCTGCTGGCCTACACCGTCAGCCTTCCGTACGACCAGCGAATGTGGCGCGACGACATCGCCGGTTCCAAGGGCCACGTTCGGGGACTTGCCCGCGTCGGATTGCTGACCGAGGACGAGCGCAACGCGATCCTCGGCGCACTCGACCAAGTCGCTGACGAGATGGAGGGCAGCGGGTTCCATTTTGTCGATAGCGACGAGGACATCCACACCGCCATCGAACGCCGAGTCACCGAGATTGCCGGTGCAGCAGGCGGCAAGCTCCACACCGCCCGGAGCCGAAACGACCAGGTGGCCACCGCCTTCCGACTCTGGTGCAAGCGCGAACTGAAAGACGTCGCCATCCGCCTCATCGAGATGCAGGAAGCCTTGCTCGACCAAGCGCTTGAGGCAGGCGACGCGTACCTGCCCGGCTACACCCACCTGCAACGCGCCCAACCAGTGTTGCTCTCGCACCATCTGATGGCACACGGATGGGCGCTCGGCCGTGATGTCAGCCGGCTCGTCGACACATTGCATCGCCTCGACGTGTCACCACTCGGCGCCGGCGCGCTCGCCGGATCGTCGCTCCCGATCGACCCTGTCGGCAACGCCGCAGACCTCGGTTTTGCCAAGGCATTCGACAACAGCCTCGATGCAGTGAGTGACCGGGATTTCGTGGCCGAGGCCGTGTTCAACCTTGCGCTGATCGGCATCCACCTCTCCCGCATCGGAGAGGAGTGGGTGCTCTGGACCTCAGGCGAGTTCGGCTTTGCTCGGCTCGACGACGGGTATGCAACCGGCTCGTCGATGTTGCCCCAGAAGAAGAACCCCGACATCGCGGAACTGGCCCGCGGCAAGAGCGGTCGTCTGATCGGCAATCTGACTGGTTTGTTGGCCACGCTCAAGGGGCTGCCGATGGCGTACAACCGCGACCTCCAGGAAGACAAGGAGCCGCTGTTCGACTCGGTCGAGCAAGTCACGCTCGCGGTCGCCGCATTGACCGGCATGATTGCCACGGCAACATTCAACACCGACGCAATGGCAGCAGCCGCCGATGAGGAGACCATGGCCGCGACCGACCTCGCTGAGTTTCTCGTGCGTGACGGTATGCCGTTCCGAGAAGCGCACGCTGTCGTCGGTGCACATGTGCAGGCTTGTCTCGCCGGCAAGGGTCGCTTGGCCGACCTCGTCGCAGCTGACCCAGTGCTCGGGCCAGACGCAGCAGCACTGGTCCGTCCGGGCGTGGGTGTTCAGATGCGGACTTCGCGTGGGGCTGCCGGGCCTGCGGCGCGAGACGAGCAGGTGGCGTCGTATCGCACCATGCTCGCCGATGAGATCACCGCAATCCGAGACCTCGCCTCGGTCGACTGAGTGCCTGGCCTGGCGCAACCGATCGACCGAGCGTGGTTCGAGCGTGACGCGCCTGAGGTTGCTCCGGACCTGCTGGGGAAATGCCTGGTCGTTGATGTCGCCGGAATCATGTGCAGCGGTCGGATCATTGAGGTCGAGGCCTATATGCCCGATGATCCGGCGAGCCATACGTTCAACGGAGAAACGTCGCGCAACACGGTGATGTTCGGCCCGGCCGGGCATCTCTACGTCTACCTCAGCTACGGCATCCACCAGTGCGCCAACGTCGTGACAGGTCCGCTCGGGAGCGGACAAGCGGTCTTAATCCGTGCCGTCGAGCCCACCGAAGGTATTGATGCGATGCGTCGACGGCGTGTGGGACGCCCCGATGCCGACTTGGCCAATGGTCCGGGCAAGCTCTGTCAGGCGTTGGGCATTGGGGCCCATCACGACGGAGCAGACCTGTTCGACGGACCCGTTGCCATTGTCGACGACGGACAACCACCGCCGCTCGTGCCCCGCAGCGGACCACGCGTTGGCATTACCAAGGGCATCGAAACTCCGTGGCGGTTTCGCGTTCCGGTCGTGCCGGCCAACGAGGTCGGTACTGCGACCCTTCGCCCTTCATCCTGAGCAGGAGCCGCGACTGTCACGGTGATTGACGCCGGTGTGCCGAAGCACAGGGCGAGCATGGTGGAGCACGGCCATCTCTTCGCCGCGACTTCGTCGGCAGTAGCTTCGCGCTGATGAAGAGCTTTGCAGGCAAGATCGCAGTCGTCACGGGTGGCGGCACTGGCATGGGCCGAGAGCTGGTGGTCCAACTGGCTGCCGCTGGCGCCCACGTGTCGATGTGTGATCTCTCCGACGAGCGGATGCAGGAAACCGCGACGCTGGCTCGCGCCGCCGCGCCGGCTTCCGATATTCGGATCTCGACCCACGTCTGCGACGTGAGCGACGAGGCTGCGATGCTCGTCTTCCGTGATGCTGTGCTTGCGGATCACGACACCGAGCACATCAACTTGTTGTTCAACAATGCGGGTCTGAGTGGCGGTGGAAGCCTGGTGACGGACACGCGAGAGAGCTGGGACCGGTGCTTCGATATTTGTTTCAACGGTGTGCGCTGGGGTGTTCTCGCGTTCTTGGACGCACTGATTGCGTCCGATGAGGGGCACATCGTCAATACCTCCAGCGTGAATGGCTTTTGGGCCTCGATCGGTCCCGACCGGCCGCACACGGCGTACTCCGCGGCAAAGTTCGCCGTGAAGGGCTTCACCGAAGCGTTGATCACCGACATGGCGGTCAACGCGCCACATGTGCTGGTCTCGGTCGTGATGCCTGGGCACATCGGCACGTCGATTGTTCAGAATTCGATGAACTTCGGAGCCCGCAACCTGAACGACGAAGAACGTGAACTGATGGCGGTCGCTGATCAGATGTTCCACGACAACGCCCCAATGACCGCAGCCGAGGCAGCCACGGTCATCCTCACTGACGTCCTCGCCGAACGCTGGCGGATTCTTGTCGGTGACGATGCCTACGCCCTCGACCGCGCAGTTCGAGCAGACCCCGAAGCTGCGTACGACAACTCGATGAACGAGATCTTGTTCGCCGAACTCAATGAGGCGCGTGAACACCTTGAAGAGCTGTTCGACTGAACAGCGAAGCGACTCACCGGTTCACTGCCAATGCATCCAGAATCCGTGTGGATGGCAGTGGGCGAGATGGCGGACGGTGCGGATGCCGTCACGCCACGTGGTGAGGAGGAGTTGGGTTTGCCAGTTCTCGGCGATCTCGTGGGGCCACGGTAGCCCAGCGGTGAGAGCCGGCGCCTCGGCAGCGATCCACGACAGGTCGCCTGCGGCACCGATGTGTTCGAGTTCGTCCAGGAATGTGTCGCGTTCACGGTCGTGCAGATAGTTGAGAACCCACGAGTTGGTGACCACCGGGTGGCCGAGCGGGCGGATGCGCTCGATGGCCTCGGACATTTCAGCCACGAGATCGCCCTTCACGATGCGGGGAGGGTCGATTCTGGCCAGTTCGATGGCGGCGCGGAGACGACGAAAACGTTCCGGTTGGTCCGGCCAGACACAAGCCTCGAGCCAACGTGCCTGCCTGTCGTTGGTGACATCAATTGGACTCGCGTCGATACCGAGCCGTCCGGCGATCGTCGGGAGTACGGCGGGGATCGGCACGGCGCCGCGAGTGGAGGCAGTCAGGGTGACGGTCGAATCAGCGCCCACGGTCGATGCCGGTGACCCGTCGTCGGGCTCGTATCGATACGCGAACTGGTCGAGCAAGAGGTTCAACCCGCCGCTCGCACCGACATCAATCATCGTCACGGCCCCAACCTCTTGGGCAATCATGCCGAGCGGTGGCAGGAACAGCAGCGAACGGCCGACTTCATTCGTCTGGGTTGACCGGGTCGACACCAGCTGCTTGATCTCGTCGAGGTGATCGCGGACGAACGCTGAGAGCGTCGGCATCAACTCGTCGTCATCTGGCAAGCGCGGCACAGACCGGAGATTTGGATACCAGTCGGCGAGTGGGTGGGTCGGCTCTGCAATCAGCAGCGAGTGAATGCTTGCGAACAGAAGTACCGGAAGTCGTTGGGTCGGCGGGGCGTCGAGGAGTAACCGGTGCAGGCCCGGATCCGCTGCGATGCCGGCCGAAAGAGCTGCGTAGAGCGGGGCCCGCGGGAGCGAGGTGACCGCGGACTCAGCAAACCGTCGCTCGAGTTCCAATTCGTCACTCGGGTCGTCCATGCGGCGAGAGTAACCTTGATCCGGATATGACTCTCGTGAACGGCGACCTGATCGCAGACCTCGAAGCCCGCAACCTCATCCACGATTCGACTGACCGTGAATACTTGCGGGCCCAGGTCGCCGAGGGGCCGACCGGTGTCTACTACGGGTGCGACCCGACGGCGGACAGTCTCCACGTGGGCAACCTCATCGGTTTGGTGGTGCTGCGTCGATTTCAAGATGCCGGCCACCGGGCGATCGCGTTGGCCGGTGGTGCCACGGGCATGGTCGGTGATCCAGGCGGACGATCCGAAGAGCGCAATCTGCTCGACGAGGAGACCTTGACGTACAACGTCGCCAAGATCAAGGAGCAGCTGGGCCGCATCGTCGATCTGACCGATGAGCAGCGCGGCACGCTGGTCGACAATCGCGATTGGACGCATCCGATCACGATCCTCGAGTTTCTCCGTGACGTGGGAAAACACGTCACGGTCAATCAGATGCTGGCTCGCGAAAGCATCAAAGTCCGGATCAATTCCGAGCACGGCATCTCGTTCACGGAGTTCAGCTACATGCTGCTGCAGGCCAACGACTACCTGTGGCTCCACGACCATCTCGGGTGCACGATTCAGATCGGTGGTTCAGACCAGTGGGGCAACATTATTTCTGGCGTCGACCTCATTCGGCGCAAACGTCAGGCTCACGTGCATGCCTTCTCCTGGCCGCTGCTCACCGCCGCTGACGGAACCAAGCTCGGTAAGACGACGGGCGCGCGCGTGTGGCTGGATCCGGCCAAAACCAGCCCGTACCAGTTCCGCCAGCATTGGATGCAGACTGCAGACGACGATGTCGAGGCGCAGCTCCTCACCTTCTCGCTTCGGCCGGTCGACGAGATTCGAGCCGTTGCCGCTCGCCACGCCGAGGCACCGCAGCGACGCCTTGGTCAGAAGACGTTGGCCGACGACATGGTCACACTCGTCCATGGAGCTGCAGCGGCAACTGCAGCGAACGAGGCGGCCGATCTGCTGTTCAGCAAGGATCCGACCGGTGCGTCCGAGGTCGCGTTTGCGACCCTCGCCGGCGAGATCCCGCACAGCCGGATGCGCGCCAGCGAACTGGATGACACCGTTGGGGTCTTGGTGGCCACGGAGCTCGCACAATCCAATGGTGACGCGCGTCGCACGCTGGCTCAACATGCGGTCTACGCCAATGGGGTGCAGCTCGGTGAAAAAGACCAGCTCAGCGACCAGAAACTGCTCCATGGGAGGTACCTGTTGCTGCGGAAAGGCAAGAAGTCTCACCACCTCGTCGAAATAGATCGTTGAGGCAGGTTGTGCCAGGTCCTCGTTGCGTATAGCTTAGTTTCTCGCTCCACGGAGGCGTTTGCTTTTGGAAGAGTGTGGCACCAACGGTCTGGTTTGGGTGAATGTCCTGGTCAGGGTGCGTGCCGTAGCCTTTTTGGCTCCTTGAAAACAGAAGAGAAGACAGAATGCCAGTGCGGGCAGTTCTGATGTCACTTTCGGGTGGCGGATGTTTCTGCCCAGTCAATTTCGGTGTCACCGTCCCTGGTGGCACCAAACACGGATACCGGTCTGTCGTCATGATTGCGTTGCTTTGGCGATTGCGTTAATACGGTGGGCCACACAGCAAGGACGCAATGGACTCGAGGGCCTTTCCCGGCTCGTTCTGAAGATGAGTAATCATCGACGACGATATATTGCGCTCTTCTGACAATCGCTTCGGCTTGGATGAGCACTTTGGTGTGAGTTTGGGTTGGGCATATTTTTGTTGGAGAGTTTGATCCTGGCTCAGGATGAACGCTGGCGGCACGCTTAACACATGCAAGTCGAACGAAGTCCATGGAGCTTGCTCCGGAAGATTTAGTGGCGAACGGGTGCGTAACACGTGAGAAATCTGCCCCGGACTCTGGGATAACAGTTGGAAACGACTGCTAATACCGGATGCCTTCATTTGACCGCATGGTTGTTTGAAGAAAGATTTATCGGTTTGGGAGGATCTCGCGGCCTATCAGCTTGTTGGAGAGGTAACGGCTCACCAAGGCATCGACGGGTAGCTGGTCTGAGAGGATGATCAGCCACACTGGAACTGAGACACGGTCCAGACTCCTACGGGAGGCAGCAGTGGGGAATCTTGCACAATGGGCGAAAGCCTGATGCAGCGATGCCGCGTGCGGGAAGAAGGCCTTAGGGTTGTAAACCGCTTTCAGGAGGGAAGAAAATGACGGTACCTCCAGAAGAAGGTGCGGCCAACTACGTGCCAGCAGCCGCGGTGACACGTAGGCACCAAGCGTTATCCGGATTTATTGGGCGTAAAGAGCTCGTAGGCGGTTTGGTAAGTCGGGTGTGAAAACTCTGGGCTCAACCCAGAGAGGCCACTCGATACTGCTATGACTAGAGTACGGTAGGGGAGCGGGGAATTCCTGGTGTAGCGGTGAAATGCGCAGATATCAGGAGGAACACCAGCGGCGAAGGCGCCGCTCTGGGCCGTAACTGACGCTGAGGAGCGAAAGCATGGGTAGCAAACAGGATTAGATACCCTGGTAGTCCATGCCGTAAACGTTGGGCACTAGGTGTGGGTCTCAACCAACGAGATCCGCGCCGTCGCTAACGCATTAAGTGCCCCGCCTGGGGAGTACGGTCGCAAGACTAAAACTCAAAGGAATTGACGGGGGCCCGCACAAGCAGCGGAGCGTGTTGCTTAATTCGATGCAACGCGAAGAACCTTACCTGGGTTTGACATGTAGGGAAAAGCTCTAGAGATAGGGTGTCCTTCGGGGCCTTACACAGGTGGTGCATGGCTGTCGTCAGCTCGTGTCGTGAGATGTTGGGTTAAGTCCCGCAACGAGCGCAACCCTTATCCTATGTTGCCAGCACGTTATGGTGGGGACTCGTAGGAGACTGCCGGGGTCAACTCGGAGGAAGGTGGGGATGACGTCAAGTCATCATGCCCCTTATGCCCAGGGCTGCAAACACGCTACAATGGCCGGTACAGAGGGCTGCGAACCCGCGAGGGTAAGCGAATCCCACAAAGCCGGTCTCAGTTCGGATTGGAGTCTGCAACTCGACTCCATGAAGCCGGAGTTGCTAGTAATCCTGGATCAGCACGCCAGGGTGAATACGTTCCCGGGCCTTGTACACACCGCCCGTCACACCACGAAAGTCGGCAACACCCGAAGCCGGTGGCCCAACCCTTTTGGGAGGGAGCCGTCGAAGGTGGGGTCGGTGATTGGGGTGAAGTCGTAACAAGGTAGCCGTACCGGAAGGTGCGGCTGGATCACCTCCTTTCTAAGGAGTGCTTCATCAATCGATCAGAGACGTTTGTTCTCTGCGGTTGCATGACACACCTGTTGGTGCACTGGCACGTCTGTCTGGATAGCGCGCATTGGTTGTAGGGATTCGGTCCCTCTTGATGTAGCGGGTTCAGGTGCACATTGTCTTCTCTTCTGTTTTGAGGGAGTCTTACTCTTTCATGCCGCACTGTTGAGCCGGCCTCGTCGTCATCCTTTCCGATGGCATGTGATGGGTGTTGGTTCCGGTGTTTGGTAGCACCTTGAGAACTGCAGAGCAAGCACGAGCATCTTCGAGATGACTGTCTTTTGATGGTTGTTTCGTATATGAATAGATTATTTGTTTTTCCAAGCTAATAAGAGCCAACGGTGAATGCCTTGGCGCCAAGAACCGATGAAGGACGTGAGTGACTGCGAAAAGCTCCGGGGAGCCGTCTACTAGGCATTGATCCGGAGATGTCCGAATGGGGAAACCCACCACTCGTTATGGAGTGTGTACCGCCGCCTGAACACATAGGGCGGTTGGAGGGAACCGGGGGAATTGAAACATCTCAGTACCCCGAGGAAAGGAAAGCAACCGCGACACCCTGAGTAGCGGCGAGCGAAATGGGTTGAGTCTAAACCGTGCCAGTGTCAAGCCTGAAGGCGTTGCTGGTGCGGGGTCGTGGGACCACGAGATAGAGCTTCAGATCTGTCACAGGTTACAAGTGCTGCATAGGAGAACTGATCAGGAAAGTCAGGCCAGAGTGGGTAACAGCCCCGTATCCGAAATGTATGTACTACCTGCGTGTCATCCCAAGTAACGCCGGAACCGTGAAAGCCGGCGTGAATCTGTGGGGACCACCCCATAAGACTAAGTATTCCTTGGCGACCGATAGTGAACCAGTACCGTGAGGGAAAGGTGAAAAGTACCCCGGGAGGGGAGTGAAATAGTACCTGAAACCGTTGGTTTACAAACAGTCAGAGTGTCGTCACCTTCGGGTGGCCACGATGGCGTGCCTTTTGAAGAATGAGCCTGCGAGTTACGGTGTGTGGCAAGGTTAACCAGTGATGGGTAGCCGGAGCGAAAGCGAGTCTGAATAGGGCGTAGAGTCGCATGCTGTAGACCCGAAGCCAAGTGATCTATCCATGGCCAGGTTGAAGCGGAGGTAAGACTCCGTGGAGGACCGAACCCACGTAGGTTAAAAACTGCCGGGATGAGCTGTGGATAGGGGTGAAAGGCTAATCAAACTTGGCAATAGCTGGTTCTCCTCGAAATGCATTTAGGTGCAGCGTCGTGCGTTCAGTCTCGGAGGTAGAGCACTGATTAGGTTAGGGGGCCCACAAGCTTACCGACCCTAGTCAAACTCCGAATGCCGAGACTCCAGAGCACGGCAGTGAGACCACGAGGGATGAGCTTCGTTGGTCGAAAGGGAAACAGCCCAGATCATCAGCTAAGGCCCCTAATTCTGTACTAAGTGGTAAACGATGTGGGATTGCATAGACAGCCAGGAGGTTGGCTTAGAAGCAGCCACCCTTGAAAGAGTGCGTAATAGCTCACTGGTCGAGTGATCCTGCGCGGACAATGTAACGGGGCTCAAGTACAGAGCCGAAGCTATGGGCTTCTGACTTTGTCAGGAGCGGTAGAGGAGCGTCGATAGGGCTGTGAAGCGGATTCGTAAGGGTTCGTGGAGCGCTATCGAGTGAGAATGCAGGCATGAGTAACGAGAGAGGGGTGAGAAACCCCTCCGCCGAAAGCCCAAGGGTTCCTGGGGAAGGCTAATCCCCCCAGGGTGAGTCGGGAGCTAAGGCGAGGCCGAAAGGCGTAGTCGATGCACAACTGGTTGATATTCCAGTACCTCCGTGCCCGCGCCAAGTCCAATAGTTGCAACGTTGGGGCTGTTCATCTTTATGTTGAGCGAGCTGACCGAGCGGCTGGCGGATAGTTGACGGGGGACGCAGGAAGATAAGTGAGCCCAGGCGATGGTAGTCCTGGGGTAAGCGTGTAGGCGGTTCCCGATGAGAGTTGGGAGCGTAACGCTGAGACGTGATGCCGAACGACATACTGTGAAGTCACTGATTCTATGCTGCCAAGAAAAGCCCAGCAATGAGCTGGCACGGAGCCCGTACCCCAAACCGACACAGGTGGGCGGGTAGAGAATACTAAGGCGAGCGGGAGAACTATGGTTAAGGAACTCGGCAAATTACCTCCGTAACTTCGGAAGAAGGAGGACCTGCTTTGGTGACGAGATTTACTCTCCGAGCTGAGGTGGGTGGCACAGACCAGGGGGTAGCGACTGTTTACCAAAAACACAGCAGGGTGCGAAGCCGTAAGGCGATGTATACCCTGTGACGCCTGCCCAATGCTTGAAGGTCACGGGGAACGGTTAGTTCTTTATTGAGCGAAGCTGTGAACCTAAGCCCAAGTGAATGGCGGCCGTAACTATAACGGTCCTAAGGTAGCGAAATTCCTTGTCGGGTAAGTTCCGACCTGCACGAATGGCGTAACGACTTCCCCACTGTCTCAACCATAGACCCGGTGAAATTGAAGTACGAGTAAAGATGCTCGTTAGCTGCGGAAGGACGGAAAGACCCCGTGGACCTTTACTATAACTTGGTGTTGAGTTTTGAATTGCGTTGTGTAGGATAGGTGGGAGACTGGGAAGCATTAGCGCTAGCTAGTGTGGAGTCATTGTTGAAATACCACCCTGCGTACTTTGGAGCTCTAACCTCGGCCCGTTATCCGGGTCAGGGACAGCGCCAGGCGGGTAGTTTGACTGGGGCGGTCGCCTCCTAAAGAGTAACGGAGGCGCCCAAAGGTTCCCTCAGGCTGGTTGGCAATCAGCCGTCGAGTGCAATGACACAAGGGAGCTTGACTGCGAGACTTACAAGTCGAGCAGGTACGAAAGTAGGGCATAGTGACCCGGCCATCACGTGTGGAAGTGTGGTCGCTCAACGGATAAAAGGTACCCCGGGGATAACAGGCTAATCTTCCCCAAGAGTCCATATCGACGGGAAGGTTTGGCACCTCGATGTCGGCTCATCGCATCCTGGGGCTGAAGCAGGTCCCAAGGGTTGGGCTGTTCGCCCATTAAAGCGGTACGCGAGCTGGGTTCAGAACGTCGTGAGACAGTTCGGTCCCTATCCTCCGCAGCCGAAGCTATTTTGACAACTGCTATCCTTAGTACGAGAGGACCGGGATGGACGTAGCTCTAGTGTGTCTGTTGTTTCGCCAGAAGCATCGCAGATTTGCCACCTACGGAAGGGATAACCGCTGAAAGCATCTAAGTGGGAAACCCGGTTGAAGATGAGAATAGCCATGCGGTTAACGCAGTAAGGCCCGTGACGAGACCATCACGTTGATAGGCCGGAAGTGTAAGCGTAGTAATACGCTCAGCTGACCGGTACTAATCGGCCGAGGGCTTGGTTAAACAGCTCGTGCTTGCTCTGGAGTCCTTAAGGATCACCTTAAGTTGACAATTGATTTGGGTGACCATAGCGACAGGGTCACACCCGTTCCCATCCCGAACACGGAAGTTAAGCCTGTCAGCGCCGATGGTACTTGGAGAGAGATCTCCTGGGAGAGTAGGACGTCGCCCGATTACTTACGAAAAACGCATCATCCGGATTTTGCCGGTGGTGCGCTTTTTTCGTTTTCACCCCAAATCCCCCCAACCAACACGGTTCGGCAAGGATGGTGCGATGGCAGCGACGAAAGACAATGGAGAGGGTGGCGGGGGACAAGAACAGGCAGCGAAAGTCGTCTCGGAGTTCGTCAACGCCGACGTCCGGCGATCTCTTGGAACCGACGCGGCTCAGCGCTGGAGCGGGCTCCTCCGAGACGGCGCCGCTCACGAGGTCTTGGTCTCGACCCTTGATGCTCTCGTGGTTATCGACAGCCGTGGTTCCGTTGTGGAATGGAATCCATCAGCGACGGAGATATTTGGCTACTCCCGCGACGAGGCAGTCGGGGTGACAATCGCCGAATTGATCATCCCCGATGAACTCCGGGGAGCGCATCGGGTTATCGATACAACCAGCGTTCAGCCTGACAGCGATCTGCACACCGACAAGCCAGCAGCGCGCTGGGTTTAAAAGTGGGGTTCGAGACGACACGCAACGTTGAGTTGCGCGACCGACGCCGTGTTCGGCAGCGAAATGGTCGTTGAGATCAGTTCAGCAAGATCGGACGCATCGATCATCGTGGCGGAATCCTCGCCAAAGTCACTCGTCATGTCGGTCGCGATGAATCCAGGGCAGACCGACGTGACGCGAACGCCGTCATCCCAACCCGCCTGTTTCGTTGCCTCCGACAGAGCGAGCACAGCGTGCTTGGACATCGCATAGCCCGGTGCGAACGTTCCCATGACCCGCACACCGGACAACGAGGCGATGCTGACAACACGCCCGCTGCCGTCGGCGCGTAAATGTGGCAGCGCAAGTTGGATCATCCGAAACGGTGCCTTCACATTGACCGACCACAATGCGTCGAGCCCGTCTTCGGTGAGAGCTTCGAGCCCGGCGGTGTCGATGATCCCCGCATTGTTGACGAGACCGGACAGGGATCCGAATCGCTCGATGGTTGCGCTGACCCACTCGGCGTCGGTGCCGGGTTCGGTCGCGTCGTAGCGATGGCACAGCACCCTGTCGTCATCGCAACCCTCCATTGAATGGCGCAATGCTTCGATGTCGCGGCCGCCGACGCTGACGTTGTATCCGTCGCTGTGGAGCCGTCGTGCAATGGCGTTGCCCAGACCTCGATTCGCTCCGCTGATCATGATTGTTCTACCGGTCGGGTCAAGCATGACGCGACCGTAACCGACCCAGCTCGTCGGGAAACTGGCGGCGACGCAGTTCCAGCAGGCGAGGCGGGCTCCGGCTATCGAGCGACACGTCAGCGTCGCGCTCTGACGTGCGAAGATCATTCGAGCACACAGCCGGGGACCAACGTGCGCCCTGATCGACAAGGAAGAAAACACATGACTGGCAACCGAACCGCAGCTGTCGCTGCAGCCATGGATGACATCCGCCGCATCGAAGCCAATGTTGGCGTGACCACCAAGGGCGTCGAGGCCATTCGCGATCGGATCATCGAGCTGAGCCAACAACGCGACCTCTTCCCGCTCGAAGACTTTCCCTCCCCGACCGCCGAGGACGACTCGAACAGCTTCCTGTACCGCCTTGCTCAGGACACCGACGATCGGTTCGCCCTCTACGCCCAGTCGAGCAGCGGCCAGTTCGAGACACCGGTCCACAATCACACGACGTGGGCCGTGGTGGTCGGCTTTGACGGTCAGGAGCTCAACAAGTTCTTCGATCGAACCAGCGACGGTGTCACCCAAACCGATCGGCACATGGTCGAAGCCGGTACTGGCGTGGCGATGCTCCCCGACGATCTGCACTCGATTCACATCAACGGACAGGCTCTGAACTTCCACTGCTATGGCCTCGCGCTCGAACGACTTGATTCTCGTGAGTACTTCAGTCCCAGTGACAAGACGTGGAAGATCTTCAACAACGTCAGTGGCATCCGCGAGGCCCGCACCAGCTCGCACATCTGCTGATGGACGTCGATGCTCCGACGCTGAATCGGTGGCTCCAAGATGGTGACGAGTTGGCCGTCCTCGACGCACGTGAACAGGGGGTGTACTTCCGGTCGCATCTGTTTCACGCCGCCTGCATTCCACTTTCCCAGCTGGAGCTGGTGCTGCCGGGATCGGTGCCGCGCAGCGACACCAGAGTGGTGTGGTGCGACGATGGGAGCCACGACGAAACCGGCAGCACCCTCGCCCAGCGCGCGGCCGAGAAGGCTCAGGAACTCGGCTGGAGCAACCAGCATGTATTGGTTGGCGGCATTGGAGGCTGGGCCGCCAACGGAGGCGAGCTGTACTCAGGCGTGAACGTTCCCTCCAAGGCGTTCGGCGAGTTCGTTGAGCACACCTACGGCACGCCGCGCATCACCGCTGCGGAACTCAACACGATGATCGATGATGGTGCCGACATCGTGGTGCTCGACTCTCGTCCGCTCGAAGAGTTCCGCAACATGAGTATCCCGAGTGGCATTGATTGCCCTGGCGCCGAGCTGGTCCATCGTGTCAAAGAAGTCGTGACCGACCCCGAGACACTGGTGGTCGTGAACTGTGCCGGCAGAACACGCAGCATCATCGGGAGCCAATCGCTGATCAACGCCGGGCTCGAGAACAGCGTCGTGGCGCTTGAAAACGGCACGATGGGCTGGGAACTGGCCGGCTTCGATGTGGTTCGCGGCCACGATGTTCATGCACCAGATCCGGGCGCGACGAGCAAAGAATGGGCGATGTCCGCAGTGGCGGAAGTCGCCGAGCGGTTCGACGTCGGCCGGATCACGATCGACGAACTCGAACAGTGGCAAGCCGACACGACCCGCACGACGTACCTCTTCGACGTACGGACACCGGCGGAGTTCGAGGCAGGCCACCTCATCGGCAGCAGCAACGCCCCCGGCGGTCAGCTCGTGCAGGCAACCGACGAGTACGCAGCGACTCGAAATGCCCGACTCATTCTGGTCGACGACAATGGAGTGCGAGCCACCATGACGGCGAGCTGGTTACGCCAATTGGGGTGGAACGACGCGGTGGTCCTCGACGTCGATGTGCGCGAACTGGACGTGGTCTCCGGCAGGGTGGAGCGGCTGCCCGTGGAGTCGGCGCCTTCGATCACGGTGAGTGAATTGGGCGATCGTCTCAGCGCGGACGGTGTCGCGGTCCTCGATGTGGGGACCAGCCTGAAGTACCGGAAGAAGGGTCACATTCCAGGTTCGTTCTGGGGTGTGCGCAGCCGTTTGAACGCAGCCCGGGCTGTGGTCGGTGATGTGGAGACGTTGGTGATCACTTCAACCGATGGTCAACTCGCCAAGCTGGCCGTGCCTGACGCGCAGAAGGTGTGGCCCAATGCCTCGGTGCTGGCCTTGGCGGGCGGGAATCGGGCGTGGCGTCATGCCGGCAATGCAATGGAGTCTGGCTTTGAACGGCCCACGACCGAGCCCGACGACGTCTGGTACAAGCCGTATGACCACGACGGCCAGGCCGCTCCGAAGCACATGCAGGAGTACCTCACCTGGGAGATTGCCCTCGTGGATCAACTCGAACGAGATCCCACGGTGCGCTTCACGTCCTGGGCCTGAGTAAGCGTGAGCGTGCAGCAGACAACATCGGCAAGACTCTCCGATGTGGTCGTGCATTCGCTCATCGAGACAGAACGATTTGGGCAGCGTTATGCGGTGTCTGGCGAGGCAGCGCCGCGGACGGTGGAGCTTGAGGCACTCGGCAGCGACTATCGCGCGACTGGATATACGACGCGCGAGCAGGCGGACGACATCGGTCGGCTCCTTGAACTCGGGCCAGGCAGCGTGCTCCTCGACATCGGCGCCGGATGCGGATGGCCGGGCCTCTATCTGGCGACAACGCTCGGCTGCTCCGTGGTCAGCGTCGATCCGATCATGGAAGGTTGCAGTGCTGCTCTTGACCGGATCGGCAGCGATGACCTCGGATCCCGAGCACTCGCATTGCTCGGAACCGGCGAGCAGCTCCCGATCCGGTCGGGGTCGATCGACGCGATCGTGCACGCCGATGTGATGTGTTGACTGCCCAGGAAGCTCTCCGTGCTGAGAGCGTCTCGTCGGGTTCTGCGTCCGGGCGGCCGGCTGGCGTTCCATACGATCCAAGTGCCGCCGGGGCTCAGTGCAGCGAAGCGCCGGCGTGCAAGCTTGGTCGGGCCACCCGGGGTGGCGGTTCGGACGACCTATCCGAGCTTGCTCCGCTCAGCAGGTTTCATCGAGATTGACGAGGTCGATGTGACCGCTGAGTACCTCGCCACCCAGCGGCGCTGGCTCGCGGCCACGCTCCGGCACGAAGAGGGGCTGCGCTCAGTTCTCGGCGACGACGGAGTCCATGAAGGAATCGAGCGCCGGCGGCGCACGGTTGACGCGATCGAGGGGGGCTTGTTGTCGCGGACCCTGTATTCGGCCACTCGCTCACACCGATTGCGCTACGGACGCGACGCCCGGTCCAGCCCAAACCGGTGAGCTAGGAGGAATCGCGTGATTCGCTCGGAGTGGCATCGTTCACTGCGAGCGTTGATTCGATCTGGTCGAGGCGCTCAGCGAGGGTCGACTCGATCTGATCAAGACGCTCGACGAGCGTCGAGAGTGTCGAATCGAGACGAGTGAAGGGGTCAGTTTCTGGGGACGCCGCTTCGGCGTTGGCGCGTGCGGTCCGAACCCGTGCCGCCTCAATGAACGTTGAGGTCACTCTGGCTGTCACAACGGTGACGAGCCCGATGGCGGTGAGCATGACGACTGCCGCCACGGTTTTACCCACCGTGCTGATCGGCGTCGCATCGCCGTATCCGACCGTCGTGACCGTCTGGAGGGTGAACCAGAGCGCACTGCCGTAGGTGGGGTACTGACCGTGGTCAAAGACCCACATCATCAGCGCACCCAACAGAACGACCGCAACCGTCAGGCTGGTGATCATTTGGGTCGCGTGCCTCAACGACGACGGATTGTCATGGAATCGTTCATAGCCACGGCGGAGAATTCCCATGACCACATGGTCCCAGAGCGGGCCGCGCCGTCGCTGGATGGTGGCTGCGCTGGGCGGCTACTGGGTAGCTTCAGTAGTAAAATGGCAGCCGATGAGGTCAGCGCGAAGATGACGACATCCTTCAGAACCTTGTCGCCTCGAAAGGACCCGATTGTCATGAACCCAGACGTCAGCCAGCTCCCGCCGTTGGAGAACGATCTGAAGCGGGTCTTCGGATCGAACGCCACGATCGCCCCGCTCACTTCGACAGAACGGCTCGGCCGCCGCGTCGCCGGCATCGATCTGACCGAGCCGTTGACGCCGAGCCAGGCCGCGCTGTTGGTGGCATTGGTCGACTGGCACCGCATCGTGTCGTTCCCCACGCAAGACACACACGGCTTCAGCGTTGGCCATCTCGAGCAGGTGGCGAACCACTTCGGGGCGCCCCTGCCGCACCCGCACAACTACGCCAACTACGTCGGGCACGCTGCTGGGGACCTGCTAGAACTGCACCCCATCGAGGAGCGAACATCGACTCTGGTGGACCAGGCCTTCCCCGGCTCCATCATGTCGCTCGACGGGGCCGATAGCCCTGCGGTCTACATCGTCACCAACCTGGTCGGCAGCGGTCCCACGGTTGAACCCGAGGTCCGTGGCGGCCAGCACTGGCACACCGACATCGAGTTCGAACCTGCGCCTCTGTCAACCAGCCTGTTCTACGTCCAGCGCACCCCAACGACCCGCAACAGCTCACGCGGCACCTGGGTTGACAATCCTCCAAGAGAGCCAGGCTTCTATCACCCAGACTCAAGCGCTACGCTGTCTGAGCTACGTGAGGCTCTACCTCTGAACGCAGAGACGGCCTATGCCGACACGGCCGCTGCGTTCGCCGCGCTGCCGGAACAGGAGCGTCGAATGCTTGAAAAGGTCATGGTGCGACGTCGCCTACGTGTCACCGACGGCGGGTGGATGGTGCCGCTCGTCTACACCAATCCGAGGAGCGGCGTGAGGTCGCTCCACAGCCCGGTGTGGGCCTCGCGCGGCCGCCGGGTGGCTCCGGTCGAGGTGGACGGAATGGGCAGCGACGAGTCGCGCCGCTTCCTCGACCGGCTCGAGGAGCATTGCCTCCAGCCAGAGTTCCGCTACGACCACGTTCACACTCCAGGCGATGTGACGATCTGGAACAACTTCGCCACGCTTCACACGGCGCCTCCATCGAAGCCGATCGTTAACCATCCCGACGACGCTCGGCTGCTCTACCGCATCAGCTGCAAGGGAGACCCGAGCTACGAACTGCCTCGCAGTGACACCGACAAATGGATTGCCGCCAACATCTCCCCGCCGTATCGCACGCCGCCTCAGATTCCGAGGGTGAAACATCACGGCCGCTGAGGGGGCCTAGCGTGCATGTCATGTTTCGAGCTGCGACCGCTGTGGCGTGCACCATCGCCGCTGTCGGCACGCTCTCGACAACAGCGCAAGCAAGTTCGACGGATTCAACGCAACCAGCCATTCAGCGCGTCGTGACGCTTGGCGATTCCTACAGCTCGGGCAGTGGCATCCATCGCAACGCGTCGAGCTATGACGACCACGGGCCCGCGACCCATTCCTTCGGCCACTCGACCCGACTCGGTTCGAGTGCCTGCCAACGCGAACTTGACGAGACCCCTGGTCCCCGTTTCGCCGAGCAACTCGACGCCGAGTCGGTTTTTGTTGCCTGTGCGGGCGCAGTGATCCGCGAGATCCCCGCCCAGGTACGTGCTGCAGGCATTCGCGGCGACGGCGACGGGACGTTGATTACGATGACGATTGGCGGCAACGATCTTCGAACCGAACGTGATGAGAACTGGCCGGATGCCCTGTTGCGCTGCATCACAACGGCAAACTGCGACAAGCCACCACAGAATCAGATGGCCAACTTCGATGAGATCCGGCGTGATCTGATCCGAACATATGTCGCGATCGGTGACCAGTATCCCGACGTCATGGTGCGAGCGCTTGCGTACCCGCGGCTGATGCAGAGTGATCGCTGGTGCGAGGGCGTCTTGGGGATTAGCCGCAACGAGGCGGACTTCATTGATGAGCAGGTTGATCTGTTGAACCGCGAGATTGAGACTGCAACGAACATTGCTCGAGTCCGCACCGGTGCCGACATTCGCTATGTGTCGGTCATTGATGAGTTCGACAACCATGGGGCCTGCCGGTTCTGGCAGCGCGATCGGTATGTCAACGATGCGGTGTTCGGTGATTCCCTGCGTCGCAGCAAACTCGAAGATGGCACGATCCGCGAGCATTGGACCGATGGTCCCATCAACGTGTCGACGGCCTCTTTCCACCCCAGTTCGAGCGGCTATGACGCCTACCTCGACGCGCTGCAGGGCAGCTTGACCGCCACCGCCGGCTGAGCCCGTTCGTTCCGCGAACGTTCACCAGATCTGGGATCGTTCGTTCTACCGAACTGGATGGTTTGGGCGATGTTGCGACGCAGCGAACTGACGTCGAACAGCACAGTGTCCCAGGCAACGAGCGGCGCAGGTGTTCCCGCTCCGGCTATCGCCAGGCGATCGTTCGACATCACTGCCACCCAGACCTTCGACATGGTGTCACTCGTGACGATGCTGGCGCCGAGCTCGGATTGGTTTGTCGGGCTGCGCAACTTTGACCTGTTTGACGGGGAATGGGCGCCGAGCACCACGGTCAATGCTGGTAGCTATGACGCTGGAACATCGGGTGGTGACAACTTCGGCGTCTCAAGCCGATCTGGGCCAGGATTTGTCACCGGACCCGTCGATTCCGGCTACGTCGCCGCAGCATCTCAGAATGCTTTCGCAACGATCACGATCACCCGCACCGGCTGAACGCCGACCGAGCAGGTCGTTGTCGCATCTGGTCCGAACCAGAACACAACGCTCGGTTCCTGAGCCATGCGGGATTGTCACAATGTGACAGTGGTTGTCACGCCTTGTTGGTGTCCAACACAACCACACCCAGGAGGATCAGAACATGCGCATTTCAATGCAGGACGTTCCCGTCAAGATCGATGTACCTGGCGCGGCAGCTTCCCGACTTCGGAGTCGCGTCCGGCACGATCGGTGCGGAGTACTTCTCGATGGCCGCTGGCACCGACCTCGCTCCGCTTCTCGAAGGGCTTGAGGGCGACATGTGCCACGGGCCGCACTGGGGGTTCATGCTCAACAGCGATGTTGTCGTCAGCTACAGCGACGGTTCAACCGAGCAGTGTGTGAAAGGAGATCTCTTTCACTGGCCCGCCGGCCACAGCGTTCGGGTGAACGAAGACGCAGAACTCATCATGCTCAGCCCGCAAGCCGAGCACATGGCCGTGATGGAACACATCAACGCCAAGCTCGCCGGCTGACACAAGACGGGTCGTCCGATCTCGCTACCGCACTCCAACGGGCACGTACTCACGCACGACGTCCGGGTCGAATTGGAAGCCACACCCGTTCGAGCCGACAACATGCAACGGGAAGACAGTGACGTCGACGAACTGTGGTCGTCGGAGCCGTCGAGCGCGGGCAGTGCTGATTTCGAGGTGTGAACGAAACGCCGCAACGTCGGCGACACTGACGTCATGAGCGATCTGTGGGATGAGACTGATGATGGCGATATCTCACCGATCTGCGCTTCGTGCGGTGTCAGTGCGTTACCACCTGAGGCGCCCGGTGAGCCATCGATGTGCGAGAACCCCAACTGCTCAGAATTTGGCGAGCTGATGAGCCGATGAGCACAGACCAAGACGCTGCAGCATCGAGTGGCGAAGTTGAGGGTGTGACGTACATCGTGGACCCGGCTGACCCGCGGCTCGACGACTACCGCGAGCTGAACAGCATCGCGGTTCGTGCCGAAATGGAAGCCGATGAGTATTTCATGGGCGAGGGGTACGTCCCGATCGACCGCATGCTCGACTCTGGGCATCGCATGCGTTCGGTGTTACTCCACCCAAAACGCCTCAAGCGGTTCGTTCCCACGATGTCTCGGCCTGAGATGGCTGGCGTGCCGGTCTATGTTGCGAACCAAGCGGTCCTTGCCGAGGTCGTTGGCTTCAACATGGACCGGTGTTGTCTCGCGTCCGCCTTCCGTGCTCCGATGCCGACCGTTGCTGAGTTGTCGAGCACGTGTCGGCGGCTCGTCGTGCTTGAAGCGCTCAATGACGATCAGAACGTGGGCGCAATCGCCCGCGCGTCGCGTGCGTTTGGCATCGACGGCATGGTCATCAGTCCAACCTGCAACGATCCGTATCAACGGCGCACGGTGCGAGTCAGCATGGGCGAGATCCTCCACATCCCGGTCGCCCGAGCAGATGCCGAGGATTGGCCGAGCGCCCTGCACACGCTTCGTGACGCAGGCTTTGAGACATGGGCTCTCACCCCCGATGTCGTCGCGGTCGACCTCTGGGACATGGACGTACCCGACCGGGTCGCAGTTGTTCTCGGCGCGGAAGGCCATGGCTTGGAGCCTGAGACGATGGACGTTGCGACGCACCGCGTTCGGATCTCGATCTCGACCGACGTCGACTCACTCAACGTCGGCCATGCTGCAGCAGTTACGTTCGCAGTGATCGGTCGCCCGGCGCGAGCTCGATGAGTGCAATGCCTCCGGTTTCGGTGGCGGCGGAGATGCCGAGACTTATTCCGTTTGGTCGCCGTGGTCGAGGAGGGCTCTGGCCGCCATCTGCCCGAAGTTGTTGGCGGCCTCCGGGCTGGCCGGACACGAGTTTCCGGTCGATGTGGCCCGAGTTGTTGGCCTTGTTGTTGAGGATCTCGACGCCGAGTGCTTCGAGCTGCTCGCCAAAGTGCCGCTCTTGATGCAGCAACTACCGCGCCCGGATCTGCGGGCCGTCTCGGTGAGGTCTGGTACTTCTCGGCGCGGTTCCCAGGCGCCCGATATGGGCCGATATCGGGCGATTGCTCGGCGCAGGTTCTCTATCGGCAGCAGGCCCACGGAGCGCGCGTTGTGTGCTCATTGCTGCAGAGAACGTGCCGGTTGTGCGCGGCTTTGGGCACACGCGTGGGCGTTCAGTGGAAGATCGAGAAGGCGAGACGCGCTTGGGCGCGTAGGAGCTGAGGAT